>JAABUP010000221.1_pt1 | contig 127305 bp, 215 predicted proteins | sample 5559201 | NCBI WGS metagenome assembly JAABUP01 (sample SAMN10711887, study PRJNA513373) | rock metagenome | isolation source: Antarctica rocks | place: Antarctica | reverse complement strand
GTCCCCGACAGTACCTTTGACGCTGGACCCTCTTTGCCTATCAATCGCCACCTTCGGCCACGATCGCCAGTCGTAGGAGTTGGACGTCGGGCCTTATCACTGGTCGGCGTAGCACCCTGACAGATGTCCGGGATTGTGATGTGGCATTGTTTGAAAAAGGAGGTTCAAGAATGTGGCAGTGCCATTGGAAAACAGGATCTTCCAGCATCAGAATAGAGCATCCTTCTACAGCTTTCATCAATGGAAATGGCCTTCCCACTGCCAAAGGACTGATGAGTGATGACTTGAGTTGATGAGCAGAAGGGTACAAAGAGATTTCTTTTTGTGGATGATCTCACACCTCATTCATTCATACCAGTACAGATTGCAGAGCCGCTCACACACAGTATGAGAAGCAGCGCCAACGATTGGACAGTCCCGACCTTTCGGCTTGGTCGGAAATGTGTTGTTTTGCATGACCTGACTGATCCACCAAGGGACGCTGCAGAATATGAGCAGAAAAGGGATGCTGCGGAAAGCGCTTTGGGGACAAGAGATTTCAGGAACATTACTAATTCTGCAATGAGCCGCATCTATACAACTTGCTTGTCAATGGTATTGGCATCAGAGATGTCCAGAAGCGGTTCTGGGCAGGTTGAGAGCCAGGATTTTGACCCTCCCCCAAGCTCCAGTGGCAATCCTGGCAGCCATCAAGGGTCCAACTTGGGAACCTAGCAACAACTTGAAAGCGCCACAAGTCAGGTCTACACATGGTGAAGTTATTGGGAAGTGGTGTCAAAATTCTTGGGGAATGTGCATAGGATGCATTGAGGCAGAAAAACATGCAGTGTCCTCCCTTGATCCCAATGACACTCCTGGATATCGCAAGTGACCAAAGCAGACGATCGTGTGAGTCTTCTTGGATTGCATGAACAGAGGGAAATAAAGATTGTCATGTGCAGCAGTATGGTCGAGCAAGCAGTTTGGACTGAAATGGAGGGTAAACAAAAATGGTGTCGATCTGCATCACACAGTGAGGGATGGAGGAAAACTGGTGATTTCAGAGCCAACGACACCTGATATTGATGGTGAACAGATGACCTATGTATGCGTCTATGCATAAGTGAGGACTTCCTCAATGCTTTGAACGACCAGAATCTAATCGATTGGCGTCATCGCTTTTTTCACGCTCACCCCCATCACCCAGCAGTCCCTTTGGCGCCCGCCAAACTTGTCGAAATGATCAGGAGAAGATTAATGACGGTGGACCCCACCAGCCGATCTCGAAATCGGCGTCATAGGAAAAGAGGGCATGTACCGTCGCAGATGAGAGTGATTGATGCAGATCCCATATGTGTGATACGCTAAGACCCTTAGCGCCTCATCCTGAATGGTTGTCCCAGATCCTCCTTCCTCGCCTCCTCCACCCTTTCCCCAAGCACTCTCACCAGCCTCTCCAGCCCCAGCCCATATTTCCCGCTGAGGACCATCACCCCCATCTCCTCCGCGACCTCCTTCACGCCCTCCCACCTCTCCCTCCCGACCATCTCATCCACTTCGTCGCCCTTGTTCAGCACCACTACTGCGCCTTTCCGTGAGAGGCCGCATTTGTACGCCTCGAGCTCGCCCCTGAGCACATGTAGGTCTGAAGCCGGGTTCGGACGAGTGAGGTCCAGAACGTAGCAGAGGGCGAGTGATCGTTCGATAGACCGTAGGAAGGAGTGGCCTAGACCGACGTTCTCGGACGCTTGAGGTAGGAGACCGGGGTTATCGGATATCGTGAATCGATTAACCTCGATCTTCTCCTTCTCCAAACCTCTAGGACTTCGAGGGAGAGGGGCGTACTCCCCTCTCTCCCTAGCCGCCTCATCTCGTTCCCGCTCCCGCCAACTCTCCTCGACGACAACTCCTTCCCCTTGTTGACCGCCTAGAGCAGCAACTCCGCCTCCACCCCAGCTGCCATCGTCCCATACCCGCACCACTCCGATTTGCGGGTTCAGCGTGGTGAACTCGTACCCGGCGACTTCCGCTCGTCGCCCAGTCAATCCGCGGAGAAGCGTACTCTTCCCGGCATTAGGGAACCCCACTAACCCGACATCCGCGAGCAGCTTCAGCTCAAGCTCGAATGTCGAGGCGTACGGCTGCAGTCCCCTCGAAGCGATCCTGGGCGCACGATGACCCGACACGCTCGCGAAGAACGGATTCCCCAGCCCGCCCTGTCCGCCTCGCGCCAGCAGGATCGGCTCATCGATGATCTTCTCCAAATCGTGTACGACGGGTGTATCCTCCTCGAAAGTCGGAGTGACGTTCGCGAAACGCCTTTCCTTCCTCAGCATCGTTTCCGCCTCTTTATAATCCCCTTCCTCCACCGCAGCACTTGGATGAGAAACGAACACCCTCTCCCACCTCCTCCTCCGCCTTTCTTCCTTATCTAGCTCAAGCTCTTCCTCCTCCTCCCAGATCTTCGCGTCCTCTCCTTCTCGTTTGAGCTCGCGCACGACCGTTCCGACGGGAACGGTGAGCACCATATCGTCGCCCCTCTTACCGTGCCGATAGTCCCCTGAGCCATTCCCGCCTTGCCCGCCGATATATCGCCGTCGGAGGGTGGAGAGGGATGTAAGTTGGGAGGAGGTGGTGAGGTAGACGGAACCACCTTGACCGCCGTTGCCGCCTGAGGCGGGACCGAGTGCTCCTGAGCGCGTTGGAGCGAAAGCTGCGGAACCGGCGCCACCTTTGCCTGAGAGAATTTAGCTCTTTTTTGGATACGACGTCACGAATATGTCTCACCTCCTCGGACTGTGATGATGAGATGGTCTTTGAAGGTCGCTCCCTGTGCAGAACTTCAGCTTAGGCACATGTCGCAATGAATGAAGCGAGACGCACTCCCTGGCGCCGTTTCGCCTCAATCTTGCGCTTCCTCCTCTCCAGCTCTCCCGCATAGTCTACAAACGTCCCCGAGCTGATTCCGGTACCTTCTTCCACGGATCTCGAGAATTCGGCCGCTTCGAATGATCGTGGGCGGGCCAGCTCGTCCAGAGCATCTTCCTGGTCGGCCAGGATGATCGGGGATGTCGAAGGTGAAGGTACAGCCGGAGATGAGTACGCTCGCACAGCTCGGTTGAATCGTTTTCGAAGGGGATCTCTGGGTCGAAAGGTGGAGGCTCGGCATCTCAGGCACAACCGACAAGACGGGGCGAAGTTCATGGTGCTCTGTACGGCGTGTATGGCTGAGACGACCCAAAGACAACCTGCTTCGAACTTTTGGGCGAGGGTAGTGGAGTCCCCGCAACAAGGCATCAAAATGGTGGACGGAAGCAAATCATCTCTTTGATTCTAAGCAGGATTGGCTCCGAATCATGGTATCCAAAGCACTTCATCGGTAACAAACTCAGGGACTTAACTAGGCTCTAGGCGCCCAGATCGTGGGGACTACTCTGGTCAGAGAGCCGAACAAAGTGTGACTTCGCTGGCCCATGGACGCCCTCATCCCTTTCACTACCTCCGGCTCGCTCGTGGACCTTGTCGATAGTGGGTCCCTTCGGCTATCTCCATGCAGTTCCACTCCAGCGTTCTCGCCATGCTGATGATACCCGATTTCAGAGAAGGTCATGGTGATCCTTCGAGACGGACGGAAACTGATAGGCGTATTCCGGAGTTATGATCAATTTGGTGAGCCTTTTGTCCATACTCTTGCTATCCGTCGAGGATGGAGCGGGGATGATGCGAAGAAGCCCGTGAGGTGACAGGTGCTCATGTGAGAAATGTATAGCCAATTTCCTCCTTGAATCGACGATTGAGCGACTACATCACCAGCTAGAGTACGCCGACCGGGATCTAGGTGAGCCTTCGACTGCGCACGAGGCGTTTGCTGAGAGGGATTAGGGGTGTTATTGATACGAGGCGAGAACGTGGTAGCTCTGGGCGAGATCGTGAGTCGGTCTCATATCCATTGCGGCTGGAAATACGCTCTCGGTCCGGAAACGATCTATACGTGGAAGAGACGGTTCTCTGAGCTGAGCTTACAGTTGCCGTGACCGCAGGATCTTATAGCGGAGGATATGCTGCCTTTGCAGCAGGTATCATTGGAGGATATACAGACAAAGATAGACGAGGATATCGTGAGTCGACCTCGTACCTCCTCCTATATTGCTCTTCATCTTCTCGCCCTTCTCATCCCCTTCGGTCTTCATCCCAGCTTGTCTCAATGAGCTCTCACTGAAGGAATCGTGTCACGCAGAAACGACGGGATAGAGATCACCCCATCAGAGCCAAAGCCCTCGAAATCTTAGGCTTCGTGAGCGAAGGAAGAGAGGGGGACGCGTACTAGCGAATGAAAGGCGATGAGACTAGGCCCAGCACGTTATTTCTTGGGTCAGAGGGGGAGAGCATGGCATTTTTCATCGATATCAGTGTCGGCAGGGACGGAAGCAAATTCAGGGAAGCACCGCTCGGGCCACCGCGACTGATCTCTCTTTCCACCGTAACCTGTTCTCGTTTGCTTTACACCTCGTTCCCTTAAACTCTTTGTTCTCCTTTTCCTGTTCCTGTACCTCGACAAGTCGGTTGACAATCCCCGCAGCGAGCTTACCGTTCCTCTTCGACCGGTCTTTGCCATAAAGTCCAATCACCAGGATCCCGCCTCCTCCTCTTCATTCTCCCATCCTCGCCCCTACTCGCACCGAGACCTACCGAGAACACCTGTAATTCCGCCATCTTCGCCTCGACTGAGACATGGCTCCGCTCCCCGCCCGTCCCGCCAACCCCAAGGACAGCGAGTTCGGCGGTGCCGCCGACCAACCTCCGCCTGGGTCAAAGGACCCCTCGACGCCGGGAAGGACTGGTGAGAACGACAGAACGGGCTTCCTGGATTACGTCACCTGTCATAAGTGGAGAGTGTCATTGTCCATCTATGGAAAGGTATTTTGCTGATCAAGTGGGGTTCTAGTAATCACCCGTTTTACGATGAGACGAAGGGGAAGGAGAATAGGACGTTCTGGATGACGAGCTGTGGACACATCCTCTGTTCTGGGCATGACGAAAGTGGGTGTTCTTTGGAATTTCGAGCGCGGACTCATCGCCATCATGGTAGACAAGAAGGGAGTGTGCACGTACTGCGGGACAAAGGGTATCGACGCGCACTGCATAGACGCGGGGGTACATGGCCTTCGTTGCGCCGATTACGGTACGCTGATTGGACACAGCTGAATCGCGATCTCGAAAGCTGGTTCAGACCCTCTGATGTTCACTTCGAGAGCAATAGCAGGAGCTTACAAATTCTTGCAGCCAGTCTACCAACTTTCATCCGACATCCGTTGATGATGAAGCGCAGTTCCAGCTCAAGCAGCTTAAGAGATCAGTCGAAAGCCAAAAGAAGGAGCTCGAAGCGAAGAAGGTGACAGTCTCCCAGTCGGAATCGGGTTAAGCTCATGGATCATCGCAGGGGATGATAGCGACTATCAAGAGCAACCTCCAGCATTATGCCCAGCTGGAGGTGAAGTACAGGGAGGTCGAGCAGAATCTCAATGAGATGCAGAAGTATGGCTTCCTTCGCAAGCGGAGCCATATTTACGATCTTGCCAGGGAGAACGCCGAGCTCAAGAGGCAAATCGCATTCGCGAACGAGCCCCGACAGCAATCGCCATTGCAGCGACCGATCTCTCAGCAGTATCAGCGAGGGACTTTCGTCCCCGCCTCACATCTACCCGATCTTCCCGAGGAGGCAGAGGTGCCTAACGGATATGGCGGGAGGAACGGGTACGGAGCTCAAGGGCATGACAGTGTAGAAGCCGGTCAGCCCTTAAATGTAACGAAGAGGATGAGAATGGAGACGCCTCAGCTGAATCGACAACGGTGAGTCATTGCCCCTGCCATCAATCATATACGTTCATGATTGGCGAGCCGCGCGACGCTCGCTGACATCAAATAGCTGGGTCCCCCCTCAGCCCGTACAGCAACAACAAGACCAATACCGCCCGCAAAGCGCAGCATACAACCCTCAGCAAACATCTCATGGGATGACCTCTAATCGACTGACATTCCCTACGAACGATATGCGCCCATCAAGCTCGATAGGCCATCTAAGTACCGAGAGCCTGCAAACCAACCACGGAAGGGCCGTACGGACCAATCTCGAGCATGTGTCTCTCCCTCTGTGTTCTGGTCCCACTGATCCAAGAACAGGCGGTACCGCTTCGACGTGAGCAGGCCTCAAGCTCAGACTCCGCAGCCACAACAAGCCGCTCCCTTCGCTCTGCATCAGCGCCCGGCGAGTGCGATGCCGGTGAGACAGGGTATGATGTCGGGACAATCGAGTTTCATGGGACGCATGTCGGCGGAAGGACTGATCAATGGGAGCATGGGTCCCCCGGTCCAGTTCCAACGTGAGATGTGGCTTCAAGACCGGACCACCGGGCTGATGGGTGAAGGTCCGAGCACATCTCAAATGCCGCCTCCACCTCCTCCTCTATCCCGAGGAACGATGCAGGTCCCGCAAACCTCCTCTCGTTTCTGATGACAGGATCGACGCGACCACCCATACTTCTCAAAAGCGACGTCTCAAGCATCAAGCTCCATCTCTCAAGATCGATAATCTCCGAGGCAAAACAGAGATACGTCGAACAGAAATCCGGAGGAAGATACTGAACAAGCGAGATGGGGATCTTATGTGTCTATCATCCGTGATCTCTGTACTCTATATCCCCAATAATATGCCCATGCAGCTTGTCACGCTCCATGATGGCGACGAGCCGAGTTCTGGAGGCTGTGACACGGTTTGACGATGGATTTCACTCATGAAGCTCAGTTTGTGCCTCATGCGTACAAGCGACGGAACAACGTTAATGAACCAATGGGGAGAAGCCAAGGCTCGCGACAACCGTCCTCAACCGCGCCTTTCTTTCCCGATCGACCCCCAAAAGCTGACCTTCTCGACCCCCTGCACAAGCTGATCCACATTCCCCAACCATGACCCAAGCTATCTCTCATCAGCATTCAGCTAGCGAAATCTTCAGCACGACTCACGAGCTCCTTCTTCTCCTCTACCGACCGGAGATCCTTCCCGCTCTTCACCATCTTCGTCGGTAGTCTCGGCGACTCGCTCACTGGCGCCAAGGAGGACGGCGGCCGCTTATCCGATGGGATCCGCTTAGACGCCCTCAGCGGAGAAGCGAGGTTCGGCGATGAGGCGGATGAGGGCAGACCGCGCGTGAGTCCTGCTGGGAAGGCTCGATGTGGTCTGAACGGACTGAGATGGCTTTCGACTGGACTCGGCTTTGAAGGGGGTGCGAGGGATTGTCGGCGCTCGTGCTTAACCGGAACGGGTGGCGCAGGGGGCAGGCCTGAGAAGTGGGATTGAGTGCGGGAGTGCTTGATCTGTGGCGATGGTAGGGGCTTGACCTGAGCTTGGACGTCTGGCAAGGAGGGTTCTCCAGGAGTCAAGCTTTGCGCCAGTGGACTTCTACTGACTCTTCGGACACTTGTTTGGCGAGTGCTCGGGTCACGTGGGGAAGATTGGACGATGGTGAGTGATGGTTGGGTAGAGGAACGGGAGATCATAGGTGATCTAGGTGAGGCAAGCACGGTTGATGAGCCTGACGAGGAGCGGGAATCGGAGCTGAACGGGTCGGAGAACGTAGGTGTGGGTGGTTCGGCAATGTCGATTGCCGTCTCGTCGCTCTGACAGAGGCCAACAGCGATGCTAGAGCTTTTCGGCAAACCGAAGCCCAGACCGACGGTCGATCCATCGGCGTGATCCGGTCTGGCCCATTGAGAGCTACTCCGCTTCTCCCTGGGGCTCGGGCATGGCAGATCGTGAGGTGACTCAGCCATCGATGCCAGATGGTGCGACGATGGGCTCGCCGCTACCCTGGGCGAGGCAGGAACAGTCGGCAACGAGGGCGTCGAAGTGGTCGATGCCGACACTCGTCTGGCGGTGGTCGAAGGGGTGAGGTAACCCGGTGACGGCTGCCGTGGCTTCCTAGGTGTCTGAGGGACGAAATTTATGTCGATATCCGCGTGAGTCGAACAGGCCTTCTTGTGTGGCACAGGCGAAGGGGAGATGCGTCCGTCCGATTCATTCGAGCTCGTTGATGAGGATAGAGGGGATGGGGGAAATAGGTTGGATTCGCCGGACGATGATGACGTAGAGGAGACAGAGCGGGAAGAAGGTGATTGTTCGGGTAGTAGGTAGAAGTAGAGGAACTCAATGCACTTCATTCTGCATCACACGTCAGCCTCATATCATCTCTATCGTCCTGAGCGATTGAGTGATCCGCCGACGTACCGGACCTCCTTGGCGACTCCCGCCTTCAGAACCCTCACCACCGCCTCCAACCCATTCAGTCTCTCGAAGGTCCTCGCATTTATCGGCGAGTCCACCAGAACACAAAACAACAGTTCGAGGATACTGTATGATATCGGTTTCGACCCATCCTCGGTCGGTGCTGGATACGCTCGAAGGAGTAGAAGTAGATCAATGAAGTTCTACAAGACCTTCTTCAGCTTTCTCCAAGATTCAGTTTGAACAGGGACAAACCTCGATGACCCAAGATTCCCCAACAGCGGCTTTACATCCCCCACTAAGGAGACACAAGCCCTGTAACATCCCGACCAAACATCCTAGCTCGCCGACCACGAGCGACACTTTCTCACTACGTTGACTCGGATGACTAAGTGTCTGGGTATCTCGCGTGAACAGCGAGAGAAGGGAGACATGAACTGCTCCTGTCAGCTAGGAAAGCAACGACTAGTTGCGCACAAGGTAACGTACCTTGAAGACCGATAAACTCCGCCAGGCTGATCCCTTCGTCAAACGCCGACGAGCGTTGTTTACCCCTTTCCCCAACTCTGGCACAACATCGGACCAGAGTCTTCTCGAGACTCTTGAGAGCAGCCAGCCGTCTCCGATCCGAAGATCTCAGGCTCATCACCTGCATCTCCCTCGTCAGCGGAATACCAATCAGATACACGGAACACACATCTCCCAACCAGCCCTTAACCTCGTCCACTCCGACCACTGCTCCGATTGATCGACTCCTTTTCGGCGTACCATGTCCAGTGACTGAAATTCCAGGTAGTGTGGGGACTGAAGCGGACGATGAGGACTCTTCGACTCGTCCGAGGGCGGGATGTTGACTCGCTCTCAAGCGGCTTTGCTCATGAGTACTGGATGATGATAAGGATGACGGTGAGGCTAGGAGTGAGAGCGCTGACGTCGATTGCGACTTTCTGTGCCCTTGTCCTTGAGGTCTTGACATTTTGGGTTCAAGATTAGGGGCAGCAAACGCAGAGAGGAAGTATAGGTGATATATCGGGTTGAGCGAAACCAGGCGCGCTTGAGCTCAAAGATCACATCACGTGGCGCTTGTTGTGTTACCTCTGACTGATATGCTTCACACAACTACTCGTACATGCGATTGGTCTTATATGCATGACTTCACTCCATGTACAAGTCTACTCCTCCTTCTCCCCATTGTCAATCTTCGTCATCTCCATGGGGTTCTCCATGTGTTGGCCGGGCATTGGCGTGCCCGAAATCGGTGTAGGTACAGACTTGAACTTTGGCGTCCTCCTTACAGGTATAGGACTAAGAATCGGATTCGTCCCGCTGGGCGCAGGCGGGGGCATGGATGGTGATCCCGGGGTAGTCGCGGATGGTGGCGTGGGCTGACGCGATGGTACGGCGGAACGACCGGTCCCAGTAGCGCTTGGCGCACGGAGCATCGCCGGAGGAGGCGAGATGGGTTGACCTGTTGCAGCGAGACGACGACGACCGCGCTCCATCAATAGGGCCTCGCTTAGAAGACTCGCATTGCTTGGCGGAGCTACGTTGGACGTGACAGGTGTTCCACCGGACAGGAGTCGGGCAGGGACTGCCGAGACTGGGTCGAGTCCGGTAAGTGGTACGACGGGCTTAGTCGGGTCCTGCGTAGCGCCGTGCATGGCAGACAGAGCCTTCTCGGAAGGCGACCGAGAGGGGAACTTGGCATCTGCGATGTCTACTTCCCCCTTCATATCGCCAGGCGAGGCGGTTCGTTGAATTGGAACCTCCTCTGTAGGCTTCTCGGCGAGAGGCCTCTCCTTCTCAATCACCGCCGTCAACGCCGCATTCTCCGCTATCCTTGCTCGACCAGGTTGTGATAGGGGCCGTTTGCCGAGGCTGAATTTCGGCATCGGGAGCTTTGGCATGACCACGCGTCGCGCAGGCGCGGCGGGTACAGCAGGTTCGAGATCGGCGTCATTGGTCGGTGGGAGCGGCGTAGCTTGTGCGAGCGCTTTATCCCGGTCCATGGCGGCTTTGCGGGCGGCTAGGGCGGCTTCTTTGGGCACGAAGGCGGACGCAGCACCACGGGGACCACCATGCTCATCGTATCTGACGAGGTCAGTAGAGCTTTATCGGCTGCATATTACTCACTCGTCGTAGATCTCCTCCCCGATAAGTTCCTCAAGCACATCCTCAAGCGTGATGATACCTAGAGGTGCACCCTCCAGGCCCTCGAAGAACTAGTTTCGCATCAGGGTACCACCTTATGCCTTCGATTGTATACTGACCTTCTCCACCATGTCCGGTGGCATCTGCGCATCCGCTGGTACCGTCTGCTCGAGCTGCGTCAACTTAGCGGCCTGAACGATCCCGGTTTTCTTCTTCTCCGCCCCGTCGTTGTCCGCCCGGCTCACAGCCGTCGGACTGCTGCTGGTCGAGGTCGACTTACGTGCCTTCTTGGCCCTCTTCTTGTTCCGCTTCTCGGCCCGCTCGGGATCCTCATCACTTTCGGTGGCTGAGGTATCGGAACCAGACGAGTCGCTAGCCTTACCGCCCTGGGAGATCTCTGCGACTTTGCGCATGAAGCGGTGCCGGAGACCGCCCGCAGCGGCGGTCATGACAGATTCAGCATCCTCCGGGTCATTCTCCACGCGACGAGGGCGGCGTGAGACAATTGCCATGTGAGACCGGCCTAGATGGATTAGCAGAGATGTGATGTCTGCGTTGCCGCTCACCATCCTGGAAGACGTTCAGCATGTTGGTGAGAGGCTCATCGAAAGGCACAGATGGGATGGCGTTGATAGGAATCGACGCGAGCGGCGTGGCGTCTGCGAGATTCGGCGGTGCTGGTTCAGTATATCGGACTAGCTCACCTTCTGGATCCAGCAGAACACAGCTCTTCACCAGAAGACTGCCTAGGACTTTCTTAACCATCTTGGTCTTCGTCGGACCCTTTGCAGGCGCATTGAGGTTGACGTCGGGCACTTCTACCATCTGATATACCTGCGACATGGTCAGCACCGATGATAGCCTCTAGCAGAATCGCTTACCGGGACGCGTGAGTGTCCTGATCGTACTACATAGCCGAGCGTTTCGTAGTCCAGCTTTGCGTCGATGGGGAGCATCTGCGTGCGGATCAACATCTATCCTTTCCAATAGCTTTTTACTCACGAAGACCTCGTCGATTTTCGTCATCGCCTCCCTCACCGTCTTCTGCGCCAGATCCAAAGCTCCCTGCGCCATGGTTACGGTATCCAAGTCCAAATCACCTCCACCATGCGCAGTCGCCGCATGCATCTTGATCAGTTCCCTTAGCTCGGATCGACGGTAGATGATACCATGATGGGCACCGAGGATGTACTGCAGGAGCTTTGCGACAGGCCATGCAACGGGGAAGGCGATCCACATCATGACGCGCACGGGTTTGGCCATGGTCGCGCCGATGAGGAGACCGTACCGGGAACAAACGGATTGAGGGATGATCTCCGCGAAGATGACCACGAGCGCGGTACTGATCACGACAGCCTGAATCCCACCGCCTAGAACACCATCTGTGACGACTGGAAGGGCTTCGTTCACGATCATGTTGCCGAGAATGAGTGTGGTGAGGAGAAGATGCGAGTCCTTTCGAACGGGTAGGATTCGACGTGCGTAGTCCTGCTGTTTGGCCGTCCCACTCATACTCAACACCTGCAACTGCGTCGGATCTACCGAGAAGTACCTATTGCGATGTATAATATCAGCCTGTGACTTCTCCGCCAGCAGCTTCGAGTACCACATACCCAAGGGTGAGACCCGCAAACGTCCCCGACAGAGCCACGAGGACGGGGATCATCCCCGCCTCTATCTTCCCCGTCTGATCCAGCCTCTTGGCTAGACCATGAACGCCCTGCGCCGAGACATGCTGCACTCCGGTGAGATTGGCGAGGAAGTCGAGCGCAGAGGTGAAGATGTATGTTAGGAGATTGAGGATGGGTGTTGATTTCGTATTCGGAGGCGGGTAGGAGGTGAAGGGGTCGGAATGGGATTGGGCGGAAGCGAGAGGTAGGGCGGCGATCGCCAGGATGGCGACGAATAGCGAGCTGGGGAGCAGGCTAGGGGAGCAAGAGAAGCAAGACTGGACATGTTGGCGAGGGCTTGAGCTGGTTCGCGAAACATTCACGGCGCGATCATGGCTTGGTATTGATGGATGGAGACGACCGAACGGTCGTATATCCGGTGGCGGGGGCTCGGACAAGGCTTCTTCGAGGTCCATTCACGTAAATTCGGATGTCGGTCAAGCTTTTCGACGAGTGAAGAACGAGGAATAACACTGTCGATTCGACGCCGAGGAGAAAGGAGGGAGAAGGTGGGATCGCTTGGCAGGGTCCCGCCGGCTTCGGCCATCATCATCAATGACCCTTGCTTGTTTTTATAGGCGCGCGTAGGTTGTACGAGAGATCGAAGCGGAAGATCCCGTCTCAGGCGCCTAAGTATACTTTGGTCCCGGTTCTTCCAAGAAAGTGCCATCCTTGTCATCTCGAAGTATCTGGCCTTTCCAATCGCTTCGGCTTTAGTCTCGCCCAGATCACAACCGGAGCCGTGTCTATCGTAGCAATGGCGCTGCTTAGGGTGTCGACCCCGCCGATGTGGGTGTCTTGGTGGCTTGGCTTCTCCGCTATCATCGTGACTTGGGGTGAGTAAGCAGAACGCGTTCTGGCTGACCAGGCTAGATGCCTCCTACTGCTTCTTGAGACCGCGGAGTATGCCCGGTGGGGATCTTGCCTGGATATGGACGCCGTACAAGTGGGTCCAAAAGCTTCCTGCGAGCTGTCCATGCTAACACAAAATAGCATGGTGCCATACGGGATGGTGCGTAATATGAATGGTGTCAAGTACTGATTGGTGACAGGTCGACTACCTTTACGGCTTGCCCGCTCTAGATGCGAAAGACGGGTTCACGAACGCCCAATGTAAGTGCTACCTCTAGCAGGACCTCCGCTAACAGCCGCAGCACTCCTTAATCTCATCGAGGCCATGCTCAATATCGAGTACCTCTACCTTCGCCACACTTCCCCTCACACCTATCACTTCACACCCAAGACGCATGATCGACCTTCCTACCACGCTCACGCACCCATCGTGGGGTTCTCATCCGCCTTGATGACACTGTCGAAAACGGCGCTTTACTTAATTCAAGGTGGGTTATGAGGTATGGGTCATGGCTAATAAGGGCCCAGAGTATTACTGCGGATGGTGCATGGTCGGGCACAATGATACATACAGACTGATCAGGTTCTGGATCATCCCGAATGTGAGCCATTTTGGCCCAATTCGTCGTAAATGCTGACGTCTTATAGGGGTGAGCAAATTCTTTACTGGATGGAGCTGACGTAGCAGTATCTGGATCCTTGTCCCTTTGATCGTCTGCATCGTCCTCGGACGCTTCATTACTCGACGTCTTCTGAGCGACGGTGCGAGCGAGATCGCATACAAAGAGTGGACCGAGGCGCAGGAGCGACCCAAGGAAGAGGTCGAAGAGGTCGAGGATTTTATTCATGCCAACGGAATGCCTCCTCAAGCCAACGGCTCGGCAAACCATTCCAACGTCGTGACCATACCTTCTAGCGCCAGATCCTTTCCTGCTGCCCAAGGAGGAGCTGCTCTTTCTCTCACCTTCACCCCACGCCATCTCCCCGTCCTCGTCGTTGGCTCCAATCGACTGGCCGCAAGCCGCGCTCTCACAATCGTTGAAGCCGATGCCGATGTGATGATCGCTTCGTCATCTTCGCTCGCCGAATGTCACGAGGAGGTCCGATACCGCGTCAAGCGCAGCGAGGTGCGCTACCTGTCGCTCGATTTGACAGATCTGCAAGCCTGGGCGACCTACCTGTCAAATAATGATATTGCGCTTGTATGCGTCACCGATACGCTCATCGGATCGGCTCAACGACGATCCGCCGCGTCTGCGGAGATCATCTACAAGGCGTGCATTGCTCTGCATATCCCCGTAAACGTTTCCGACCACCCCTCCTTATCCACCTTCAGTTTCCCCTCCGTCCACCGCTTCGCCGGAATCGGCGGAGAACCTAGCAATCTCCAAATCGCAGTGTCCACAAACGGACATGGATGCCGACTATCAGCTCGGATCAGACGCGAGATCGTTTCAAAGCTCCCTACTACCGTTGGCGCAGCTGTGGATAACGTCGGTAAACTTCGAAACAGGGCTAAGCAGGTGGCGAAGGCCAGGATCTCCGAGGATGACCCCGACACCCCGCTCAACTCGCCTGTTCACCAGCTCGACACCCCTAGCCTTCTCCACCGAGCTTCCTTCGAGCTTAGCAAGCCGAAGCTTAGTGACCAGGAACAGCAGCTCAGGCGGATGCGATGGGTTCACCAGATGTCTGAGTATTACTCATATGAGGCGCTGGCCCGTATGAGCCCGGAGGAGATGGACAAAGCGCTTTCAACTTGGGACGGCGAGAGTCGGCCTTTGCCACACCACGAATCGCATAACGGGAAGGGCAAAGGACAGATCTACCTCGTCGGATCAGGACCCGGACATCCTGGTCTTCTTACCGTCACCGCTCAGAACGCCCTTCAATCCGCCACGCTCATATTTAGCGATAAGCTTGTACCCGCTGCGATACTCGCGCTCATCCCGCCTACCGCCAAGCTGCACATCGCGAAGAAGTTCCCGGGGAACAACGAGGGCGCGCAAAACGAGATGATGGAGCTGGCTCTTGAAGGCGCTCAGTCTGGCGAAACGGTGGTCCGGCTCAAGCAGGGCGATCCATTCGTTTATGGACGAGGAGGGGAGGAGGTGCTTTACTTCCGGGAGAATGGATTCGAAGCGACCGTCATCCCTGGAGTCAGCTCAGCGCTTGCTGGACCACTCATGGTAGGCATACCAGTTACACAGAGGGGAGTGGCGGAGAGTCTGGTCCTGTGTACGGGTGTGGGGAGGAAAGGCAAATCGGTCCAGTTGGCTGGATACATCAAATCGAGAACGCTAGTCGTCCTAATGGGTGTGGCTCGCATCGCATCGATCGTCTCCGTCCTCACCGACCTCGACTCACCCGGACGAGATGGCGCGGTCTACCCCTCCCACCTGCCCATCGCGTTAATCGAACGAGCTTCATCGCCGGATCAGCGAGTCATTCTTTCCACGCTGAAAGGTATCGAGGAGGCGCTGAAGAGTGTCGAGGAGAGACCGCCTGGGATGATGGTGATTGGATGGGCGGCACTGTGTCTAGAGGGAGAGGGAAGGGTCGACGTGCTGGATGGAGCGGATGAGAAGGAGGTCGTGAAAGGTTGGTTGGGGGAGGAGAGGTGGAAAGTCCGGGAGGGTTTGAGTCCGGTATGGGGACGAGTTGCTGGGGATAGGGCGAGGTAAATGATGTCCATATGCATTCTTTTCTCCCGGTAACCCGGGGTTGTTGGCGCGGGAAGCGGAAAACGTCGAGAACTCCGGAGAAGCCGGATCAACGGTTTCCGACTCTATGAGCTGCCAGGATGAACTCACGTAGAGTCTCCTATCAGTCACTGCGAAGGTAGTCCTACCAATTGTCTTACCGGTGGTATTCGTCAAGATACTCGATATGCAACAGCATTTTTGGGACGCGATCGAGAGACGACGATAATGGCTGAAGATGTCGAACACGAATCTGTCCCCTCAGCCCCCGTCCGAGGAATCGGACCGGGATCCTGACGCGTTCACTCATCCACCTCCCTTCCGGTTAGTCCTCCTCATACAAGGCATCCCATATTTACCAATATCACTGATCCAGAAAACGGCATCGCTTCGACTTTCCCTCCTTCTCCCTTCCGACTCACTTCTCACCCCGCCTGCGCCTTCTACTCGGTCTGATAGCTCTCGGCGCCGTCGCCCTCATCTACTCCACCAAACCTCACCCCCACCGCTCACCGCCCACTCACAGTCCCCTTCGTTTCGGCCCGAACCCTTATTTCCAACCGGGCGACATCTGGGCTCACAACGAAGAAATCGCCGCCCGACTTGACCGATGTTCCTCCATCGGTCTCCTTCGTAACACCTCTCTGCCCACCCCCGAGCTCTCCCCATCCGAGGAGGATGCACTCATAGCAGAAGGGTGTGGTACGAACCAGACTACCGTCCTTATCCTCTCCAGCCTATGGTTCTCCGAAGCCTACTCCGCCACTTCCACCGCCGGCGAAACCATCTACGCCCAAAGTGTCCTCTCCACCCTAAACGCACTGAATTACTCGTACGTCTTTACCAATCTGGGATGGTGGAATGCGGATATGCGGAAGAGTGTGGAGCTGTGGCATAAGCTTCGATGGAATGTGAGAGCGGTACTGGCGGATCCGGATCAGGTGGAGTTATGTTGGAAGTCGGAGAACCAGGGGTGTTTGAAGACAAAGGGGAATCCAGAGGGGATTGAGGCTTGGCGATTACTCGCTCTTTGGTACTGGGACGAGTAGGTCACAGTCCTCGCTGTTTCAACTGACTGGTAGTCCCGGTAATCCCCTTGGACCGAAGTTCACGCTCTCCCCCTCACCTCGAAACCCCAACCATTTCCTCTCCATGTCCATCGAGCCCACCTGTCGTCGTCTCCCATTCACACCTCACACAACCCGCTCCCACCCACCCAGGGCCTACCTCCTCGCCAAACAAGTCCACTACCTCGACGACACACCCGCATTCTCCTGGACACTCCAAGCGCTAGCCGACCTCCAGCGCGACCTCCACATCTCCATAGTCGGAGGCATGGCGGATGACGATGAGTTCACGAGGAAGTCGGTGGAGGAGTATGGGATCACGAATTTCGGACAGTTGGGGAAGATGGAGTTTTATGAGGAATTGGGGAGGAGCTTCGTTCTTGTCGGTGTTGGGCGACCGAGGATTAGTCCTAGTCCGTGGGACGCGCTCTGTATGGGTGTACCGGTGGGTTAACAGATCAGGGGAATTGTGACGAGCTGATGGGGACAGTTTATCAATCCGATATTGGAGTGGGATGGGGAGGATCCGATGAATCGGACAAAGTGGCATGCTCAGCAATGGCATATGACGGATCTCGACCCGTGCGTCCCATCTTTCCTCCACCACATCGATCACCACATCATGCCTGTGATCTCCCACCCTGATTGGTGAACTCTCTTCTCGAGAAAGTACTGATCCCCGCTTAGACCTTATGTGTATTCGGTACACGCACACGACCTAGCCGAGCTCCGCCGCGCTATCCAAGAAGCCCTTGCGCACCCCATCGCCTCGTACATCCCAGACTATATGGAGTTCGGGTACGTAGTCGGGCGGATGGCGGAGGTCGTGGAAGCGGATTGGCAAGGGGTGGCTGCGGAGATCTTGGCTGAACGGAGGGAGACTGGGGATGGGGAGGTGAGTCTTCTCCCCGGTGCGGGATAAAGTTGACGCGTGGGCAGATCTTCGAGATGTGAGGCGTCCGCTTTGGGTTTTGGGTTGGAGTCACTTGTTTAAGGTGGACGTCTTGCATGACATCTAGTTTACAGGATTTTGTTGCGTACAATATCTGCATCCAATACTTTGCCATACACCACAAGCCCTCTCGGGACAATAAACCCAATAAAAGGCAAATCCACATGAGTTACGCATGAGATCTACCGACTCAGACTGCGCCAAGTCGCTCAGCCCTCCTCCGATGCCTCTCCGCCCTCGCCTCATGGTTCTGCGCCCTATACTCGGCGGTCATAATCCGACGCTGTGCCCTCCGCGCTCGTCGATCGGTCAGGAACCCACCGGACGTCGCGGCCATCCTCTAAGAAAACATTCGTCAGCCTTGTGCCAAAGAAGTCTCAAAAGGAGGGATGAGGAGGAGACATACGGTAGAGATATGCGCCCTCTCTTCGGAACTCCCAGCGCTCGAGCTGGAAGTACTCCCAGATCGGTGAAGCCCGCGCGGTGCGCCGGAAGGAGGAGCGTACGCCGTCGGAGGTGCGTTGGGGCCGCCGAAGCCCGCGACTTGGGGTGGACCAGCGGGCGGTGGGGGAGCGCCAGTGGAGTACGGGGGCGGTGCATCGGGCTGAGAGCTCATGGATCAGTACGAAGCTGGGTTGGAGAGGAGGATCGTACGTCGACTTTGGTAGCTTCCTCCTTCGCGCATTCCGTTTTCTCCATCGATCTCCTCTCCTGCATTGGAGCCACTCCACTCGTGAACACCGAACCGCTCGAAGCGTCCACGCTCTGTGACCATCTTCAGCTCTCCCTCGTCTTCCCCATGAAGAGGCGATGCAAGACGCCACACCCACCTGACCCCCTTCCCCCTTATTTTTCCTCGCCGCATAGGACTTCTCCGCCTTCATGACCAACCCATAAACCGGTCCCGAAGGTGCAGGTCTCACATTCCCATAAGAATCCGTCCGGGGTTGAGGACCTTCGGGGTTGTTGAAGTCTTTGTGCGCTTGTATACCGGATTGCACCGCGCTGACGGACCCGCGGATGGCGGCGCCGATCAAAAAGGCCATGGTGGACTGAGCTCTCACGCTAAGTCTATCTCAAGGAGTGTAGGTAAGAATTGTCCGTAAGGAAGAGATGATGGAGATGATGAGTGATGAGTGGGCGAATGGGCGAATGGGACGAGCTGATACAGGAAATGAGCTGATATGTTTCCGATTCCGACGGGCACAGGCAGTCACCGTCACGTGCCCGGTCGCAGCTGTTGAAGGCGTAGTAAGCAGCTCGCCTATCCAGCTAGCTAGCAGGCCTAGTTGCAGGCTTTCCCCAATCACCTCGGACATTCATACCTACTATTCATATCATCAAATATATGAACGTCTTGCATCTTCACTACAGGTACTCGAATCTCAACAGCGACAGCTGTGCGGCCGGGCACGATCAGGGCAGGGCCCTTCTGCGAACAAGCTTTATTGCCGATTTCCCGCTCGTGGCGTGGCGCAGAGCATGATCTTCCGCATGTGATCACTTTATACATAAGCCGATTGTATCGTCTCGAGCTTTCTTTCGCGCGGCCATGCTGGACATGGGTGCGACTCACTCGGCACTCTGAGGACCTAGATCTTCGGCGGCGCCTCACAGTCTCGAAATCGTTTGAGGAGTATAGCTTTACCAGCGCTTCGACCGTTTGCTGGAAATATATCCTCAGCCGCGACGGAGAAGGACATGCATTTGGCAGGAGAAATGTGCTGCAATCTCAACTCGCTGGATTCAGCCCAGATCGGCAGCGTCGAGTTATGATACCGCCTGCCGATGCATGCAGAACCATGCGATGCATCTCATGCAAACTCCGTGAACTTCCCTTCCCCCTTCGCCCCTAGACCCACTGCAGTCTCCTGTAATACCGCCTTCACCGGCTCACCACTCCCGGCCTTGTCAACCTTCTCCTTCAAGTCCTTCACGTCCTCAGGCTCGAGCAGATCGCACAAAGTATCTAGCTCGGCTAGCTGTTTCTCGACGATACTCGCGGGCGGAGCAGTACCGGCTGCGACAAAGTAGTTCGAGCTAGCGATAATAGTCGCAATGGACTATCCCTCCGTCAGTCGAAATGGTGCGGCCCAGGAGCGTCACGCACCTTCTTCCACTTCTTGAGATTCTTCCTCGCCGCCTCTTTCGCCTTCTTCGCCGCCTCCCTATCCGCCTTACTCATCTCAACCACCTTCTTCTCCTCCTCCTTCTTGCTCGCCTCCTCAGCCTTCTTCGCCTCATCCGCCTTCTTCTTCTCCGCACCAGTCATCGGCTTCGTCCCATTGACCACACCGCCCTTCTTCTTCGAGTCCCGCGCGGCCTTCTCCTCGGCTTTGATCCGCTTGATCCGCGGGTCGTTCGCCAGGACGTTGTCGACGAGCTCACGAAGACGGACGTTGTCTTCCTTCTTACGGCGAGCTCGCTCAGATTTGTTCTTCTTCTCGGTGTACCTCTTGTCGTCCCGCCTATCATACCATCAATATTGCCCAATTCTTCCAGTGTGGCACGACTCACGAATCACTCCCCTCATTGACCTCCTTATCATGCCACTCAAAACTCCTCCACGAATCGAAATTGTACCAAAACCCGTAAAACCCCTCTACATCCTTCTTGCAAGCCTCATTCCCCCCAAAGTCAGGTACAGGCTGAGTCTTGCTGAATCGCCCTTCTCGAGCAAACACGGGTGACAGGGTTTCGCAGTATTTCTCGGCTGGGACCTTCTTCAGCTCGGGTACTTCGTCTTCGATGTTCCAGTCGACGGAATCGAACTGTCGCCGGCGCTCGGAGTTGGTCAACGTCTCGTTGGCTGAGACCATCAGCGATGCGCTTTGACGAGACATGAATGGCAGAAGCCCACCTTTTTGAATACACTTGAAGAACGCGTCGTCGTTCGTCCCACTACCGCTCGCCCCAGCCTTTTTGTCCGGATGATGCCTCAGCACCTTCCGTCGATCTACCCTCATCAGCTCGGATTGTGGGCAAACACGGCTCGTCCACTCACGAGCGACCTTGATCTGCTCATCATTGGCCGTATACCTCAAGTGTCCCAATCCAAGAACAGCATAATGATCCTGCTTCTTCCACTCCTTCGGGTCGCTGCTCAGTGTAGCCGTTGACTCCTCTTCCTCCCCAAGTCCAGGATAGGGGTTATCGTTCGTCCCATCCGCGTGGGCAGCAGCCGCCAGGTCATGGGAAGCGGTGACGGCCGCATCGTCTTCGGCGAAGGAGCGCTGGAGGAGCTGACGTCGGGCGGACGCTATGAAGGACGGTCCGGCGGGGTAGATGGGTAGGGAGATGGGAGTGGTGAGCTTGACGTTGGAAGGGGGAGTCGGTTTTTGATAGCCCGATGGAGGGGAAGTGAGGGTGATGGGGAGGATGATGATGGTCGCCATGCTGGGAGGGCGTCTACTGATCTATTTTATGTCCGGAGCGATGCTAGGGGTTCTCAAAGGAATTTTGGAATGAAGACTGGCGAAATCTTTCTCGATGAAAAGTTCATCGTGTTTATCCCAGACCGTTGGCGGCAAAGGGTTGCATGATTTTCAACTCCCCATCTACGCCTAAGACTTCTTCGCATCGTCAAGGTCTGGCCTGGAGACTCTGCCCCGCACCTGACTCTTTGTCGTATCTTCCGCCGCTCGTACTCGACGACCCAATTGTCGCAATGCAGCGGCCCAACGATCCATTAGCCTCCCGAGCCCTCTTGTGAGCGCCTCCTCTTGCTCGCCGTCAAACACTGACCTTGCCTTTCCTCAGCGTGAAGAACTTGTCAGTCTCCCCTACATCTGGCATCCACCCACTCCATGCTGATATTCCCCAGGAACTTCAACATCACCGGCCCCGACCTCTACGACCTCTTCGGGAAATACGGGCCAATCCGCCAGATCCGACTCGGTACCGACACAAACCTGAAGACGAAAGGGACGGCGTACGTGGTGTATGAGAGTCCAGATGACGCGGCGGAGGCGATGACGCATCTGAATGGGTTCCATCTGATGGAGCGGTATATCGTCGGTGGGTGGTCGCAGCGATGATGTCTGGTTTGAGCTGACCCATCTCGCGTTCTCTCTTTTCTGTCTGGTGTCAAATCACAATCATCGCGACCACCATACTCCTTGAAACTGCTTGTCCCTCCAGTGCTGTACCATCATCCCTCGAAACAACAAGCTTCGGCGTTGGCGAAGGCGGAGATCCGAGCACGAGAACAGGCGTTGGCGGACGAGAAGAAGCGGTTAGGATTACGGGACGATTAGGTGGTATCAAGACGGTGTATCATCATGTATGTCGTATCATCCAGTTTCAGACTCGGCGCATCAACGCCTCGCTGCTAATCCTTCCTCGTCTGACCATCATGCCCTGCCTTTGAATCTATCGTCAATGGTCTTCCATTGGGCGACGCTCAGGGGTTCTGCCCCTACCATACTCCAGCAAGTCCCCCTAGAAATCGCTCCGTAGCTGGCACTTGACTTTACCCTCATGCCAACGGTCATCATACCGAAGCGATCACCAAGACGAGTTTGAAGACTCGGATGTGCTGTCGTCTGAGAACGGCCGCTGCCCCGCCAAAGCCGTGGGAGCCTTACAACGGATTGCATTGGTACAACAACAGCTCGCCATGCAACCCGTTACCCGTACCCTTGACGAGAATTTCCAACCCCTTCTATACTCAGCATACAGCCCTCGGCATTCCTCCGACCCCCTTCCCAACCTTTTCATCCCTCACACACTCCGCACACAGACCGCCTTCGAATCTCGCCAGGCCGTAGCTCTTTCGATTCTGTTCTTCCATCAGGCAGATTCTATTTTGACGGCGGGGAGCATACGATGGTGACGCAGAGCGGACAGGCGAAGGGGAGGCAAGTGGGATGACAGTCCGTATTGGCCGGGATGATGCTGTGGCATATCTGCGATAGGCCCTTCTTCAGCTCAACTCTGGAATCGTACAGTCCAGCCAAGCGGCGTGACGGAGGTTTTGCTAGGCCGATAGAACGAACCTTGCAGTATGAAGCAGAGATCAACGCGTTCTGCAGCTTCGAAAGCATGAGTCGTCTCTCGAGCGCGCTCATCTTGTTGTCCAGATGATGATCCGATGGCGGCGTTGATTTTGGTTTAATATGTCGTCACAGAATCCCGCTTCGTCGGCTATCACGAGCGTTTTGATCGCCGACCACCCCTATCCGTCCGATCACACCGGACATCCATTCGTCACGCTGAGCATTGGGGAAGCACATTGATCGGCAGTGAGCTCACCTCTGCCAATCGGGGCTCCACCATGCTCCTTTCGAGCAGGCGGCATGACGAGACGGGCTCTCTTCGATCGGACGATCAGGAACGGAATCTGAAACGGACGTCCCTGTTCACCATCTGACCGGGTTTTGGTGCAGCTCCGGGGCGAAAGTGGGACATTTAGCCGTCTTTCTACAAAGATCCGCGTTCTGGATCCGCGCTGCAAGTCTGTGATCCGCACCATCGGCCCCCAGCCAACTGGAATCCACACAAAAAAGCTCTTGATTGAGGAGGTCAGCCCGGATGACAGATTCCAAAGTCTCACCATCCGCGCTTGTTTCAGCAACACATATCGTCCCGTACATAATTTGAGCTATTCAAGGACACCTCGTCGCTCCCTCTCTGTATCCTCGTCGATCTCCTCGTCTTCCACTTCGTCAGCCTACTCCCGCTCATCGGACGAAACAACTTGATCGCCTCGCTGCGCAGGGCGTATCTCCGCTGTTCTCGTCTTATCCCTCTAGACCCCAGACTCTCCTGTAGATTCCGCGCTGATCAAAGTGACTTCGCTCAGGCTGACACCGCGTCATCCTCTGGTCCGCTGACAACCTGCTATCTACGATTGGGACCTTGCAATCGCCTTCTGCGAGGCATCCGAGCTTGTCGACTTCTTCCGCGCGGACAAAAAGGTCACTGACGACTTGCAGATCTCGCCAAGTCTCAACGGACATGAAGCAGTTCGAACACTTTAGCGTCGTCTACCTCGGTGACGATGGGGACGACTGGAAGGTGGATTCGTCCTGAGCTGAGTGCGCTTTGCGATGACGGTGCATCGTGTTCCGCCGGACTGTCGCGATACCAACCCTCCCAGGACCGGTCGAGTAGGAGTATCCTCGCGGGAGTCCGGGAAGATCTAGTGCGGCTTCGGCCTGTTTCGATGTGACTGAGATCCGATAAAAGTCCTCTCACATGCAACTTCTTTTCGATAAGCTGAGGCGGCCGGCACAAAGGAGACTCACCGAAGCCGAACCTCTCCTCAGACCAGGACCCGCCGCAGCTCCCCTGGTGCGACCTTCACACCGGTGATCGGACACACTCCCCTCCTCTTTGCCACTCTAGGCTGCTTTTCCTCCCCTCCGCCTTCATCCTTGTCCTTCTGCTCCTCCTCCTCCTCGCCCTCCACCGCATCCCATCCGCACCGCCAGCACACCACCCATCCGCACGGCAAGATCGCCGGGTTCTGCCACTTCTTGCCGCAGAGCGGGCACTTGCCGTACCCTTCCAGCCCAATCTGGAAAGCACTCGCCTCTTGACGAGGCGCATCGTCTGGAGGTGGCGTCGTTGGTGGAGTAGGTGGGAGGAGACCTGATGAAGGCAGGATCGGGAGAGGTCGAGGTGGAAGGATGGATGCGTGTGTTGCAGAGAGGGAGTTGATCTGGCCGGTAAGAGGGGAGATTGTCCGTGGCGAGGAATTTGAGTACCACCATTCCGATAGTTTGAGTAGAAGGAGCAGTGGTGGGAGGAGGGGAGGTAGGCGGCTGAGAAGAGATGGATTGGTATTCGGCTGATCACCGTCATCAGCTTTACGAAGCATTGGGACGACTGAACCCTACCTGTTCATTGGCAGGCCCTCTCCGCTCGATGCGTAACCCAAGCCACCGGTGCCAGGGTCGGTAGGAGTCGGATCGGTCGAATAAGTATGCCAGATCGTAGCCGAGGAAAGTGAGGTCGAGGGCTAGGTTGGCGTACGGGTAGATGAGCTTGAAGGCTCGCTCACTCTGGAGGAACTGGTCAGATTGGATAGACGCCATGAGCGAAAGACACCAACCCTGGTGATGGCGATCTGAGGCGAATCTTCCCACACAGTGTCCGGATCTGCGCCGCCACCGAGCCGCTCGTAGTAGTCTTGTGTTTGAGCGCGGATGTATGGTATTCCTACCTGTGCATCGTCAGCCCAGGCAATACAGCTCATGAAGTGAACTCACGAGGAAGATAAGCAGACCCCATCGTTGCCTCCTGCTCAGCTTCCTTGTCTGAGGCGGCTCGAGGGCGGAGAGTCTTGGTGTGGGAATGGAGCGACTCGGCAGGAGGCGGAGCTGGTAGAAGTGCTCGGAGAGTGACGCATCTACGCTCATCGAGTCAGCTATATTACGTGACACAAGGTCGTCTCGATCGGGACTGACTGTGCTTCTTGAGATGGTGCCGTTCGACCAACAGCATCAACGCCGCGAAGAAGGCCTCATGGCGGTTCAGGACACGTATGAGGTATCGCGGATATCTCTGTGCAAAGTACTACTGCGACCATCAGCGCAGTCGAGGCTTTTGTGGTTGAGTCGAGACTCACCGAGAGGATGTACCGGACGACGGGATGGAGGAGGTCGCGCAGCTGTTCCTGCGTGACGAGCTCCCAAATGGAAGGCCGGAGATCGGAGAAGGATGGTCCGGCCTGAGGGAAGATGGGCTGAGCGGATGACATCTGTGGGGTGCCGGTGAGAACGATCACCTCGTGCTCCTGACTTGCAGAGCCTGGCAATCAGTTGGATATGGAAACGAAGCCGGGGTCACGTGATTTGCTCGGCTCAATGCGGCGATGTGGCATCTCGCCGTGTGGCTATTCCACCTTGGTCGCAATATCAATATCATGTCTCACCACTTGCCCTAGGCCACCCAATTCATTCCACATCCCCCCCCGCTAAGCCGAAAAGCGCAGATCCTAAACTCATATAGCTTGCCAAGAACGCATGGAAATCGGGTAGCACAGCTCGGAGCCAGTTCGTTATCACGCTTGCAGAGGGCAAGTGGAACCCGTCTTAAAGTTCTGCAGCCCCTGGGCTCCTCTACTCGAATTGCGAACATCAGGTACTCGATGAGAAGCGGCGATCAGGCTTGAGTACCGAACTTCGCATGGATCCTTGCAGATCTGTCCTTGCTTCTTGCTTCTCGGGAAACACGCCTCACCGCGCCAACCCTCTGGACTTTTTACTGATTCCTAAACATTCTGATACCCTTCTCCAGTCCAGAATTTACGCGTTAGGCGTATCATGGCCGGAATCCGCTACCCGTCATTGGAAGTAGTGTCGCTGGTCCTGCTGAAGAAAGCAGTACCGAGGCCGACATCGACGCGGACCTAGAGACCGAGCCGCATCCTTCGGCGCGATATCGTATCCCAGGAGGTCGGAATACGGACTCGAATACCCCAGACACAGCTGAAGTCCCCTTGCCTCCTCCCTCGACCAACGGGCATTTTCTCCATGACGCCGATAGGTCGGAACCTGGCATGCAGCGGAGACGACCATGGCGGTACCTCCGGAGTCTTTGCTGTCAGTGCTCTCGTCTCTTGCTGGCCGATTCTGAATGCACTCCAACAGGCTTCTCAGCTCGGCCAGTTGACAACGATCCCATTCCCCTGTATGATGCCCCACAGGAGAGACGATTCACCTGTCGTCTCGCAGACGACCGAGCTCGCCGATCCGATATGTTGGACGATGTTATGCCCGTTGATGATAACCGCCGGCAGACCGAGCGCGAGCGGTACGAAACGGAGTGACACGCCGATCGAATCAACAGAGATGAAGAGAGGCGCTACCGTGAAGCGAGGACGGAGGACGAGAGGAGCAGGAGAGACCAAGAACGACGAAAGCGTCAGCCAGGAGTGGCTCATCGTCAAGAGGAGATACGGCAAAGGCAGGAGGAGATTCGAGCGGGGAACAGCAGACCTCAGGAGGATATACGGCATAGACAAGAGGATCTCCGAGCGAGAACTCGGGAGCGGCAGCTTGAGACTGATCAGAGGATGGTATGATGGGAGGCGGTGAAGAGGGTTCAGGTGAATCTGCTAAGAAGTGAAGAGCTTCGACGGGAGGTCAAGGCTCGGCGGATCAGGGGGGAGCGCAGATCGGAGGCGAATCGAAGAGTGTTCTGGGGAGACATGCCGAGATTGTACTGCGGGACTTCGGCAGATTTGTGTGGAGATGCAGAAAGATAACGACAAGATACCGGATCGGTATCTGCTTATCGCCTGAGCTTAATGCCGTACGTAAGCTGTGCCTGATTGCCCTAAAACGTTGTTGACCGCGCTCCCTTATCAGCTGCCAAGAGGTTGAGGCCGCGGCTTATCCGATCACGATCCGCTCGCTAAACATTCACCGAGCCCAAACCTCTCGAACGATCGACGAGAGGTTCACTCGTTACGTCCAGCAATGGCTCGCATCATCCGCTCCGCCAAAACTCTGCTATCCCCGACTTCAGAAACGCCGACTTCCCCGATCACGGCCGACCTCGTCCGACCAACACCCTCGCCATTGCCATCCGACCTGGCGGTCCCATCTCTCGGCCATGACGGAGTCTATGGATACGATCTCAAGGGGAAGAAAGCGGCATCACCGTTGCACGTACCCGTACCGACGGAGAACACGGGGAAATTCATCCCGTTGATGAAAAAGTTGAGTCGGGATTCGAGCAAGTCGAAGAAGAGTAGTTTGGAGCTGTCGCCTCAGACGGTGAGTCGGATCTCGATAGAAAAGAAAAGATCTTCGTCTGACGAGGGGAATCAGCCTGCATCGGAGTTCGCGGGCGAACCTCCAGCTTATTCAGCGCAACCGATACCGTTTACCGCTCCTCCCGAAGTGATCAAATCTCCCGTACGACGCGAACAGGGATCCCTTATCGAAGCAACGCAGTCAATCGTGTATGGGTATCTATGGTGAGCAGGCCTACCACTGCGAAGCGCTGCTTCAGCTCTGACGGATGACCAGAGAGAAAATCTCGGGCAAGTTCATAGAGATTGCGAGATGCCATTTCAGCGGGGTCCGCTTTGTACGAGCTTCCGATGTATGCTGCTATAGGGATTTCAATCCTTCAGTGAGAGGGGTACTGGTGGAGGATCGGACCGCGCTTGCAGCGATGAGCGCACCTGCTCGTTCTTCGTTTGTATTGGAGAAGTGTCCGGAACCAAATAAGTCGGCCATTCCCGGCACAGATTTGGGTCGTCACCGAACACTCAGGCTCAACTGCTTACGACCTACGCTTTCACTTCAACCACGTTCTCCCCTCCTCCGCGATGCAAAAAGTCGATAAGCTACTCGGACCACTCGCACCTGGTCGTGTAGCTGCGCGTACCGCCAAGGACCCGAAGCATGTCCTCGTCTTTGGCGCTGATACGGACCAAGGGCGGTCGGTTTGCAAGCACCTGATTGCTGGTGGCTCTTTCGTGGTATACGGATTGATGCATAAGGCGAAAGGCGATGTGGCTAGCGGTAAGTCTCACACGTTCTGTCTGAATGGGTGGAGGCTGAGCTGATGAGATAGAGTTGGAAGCTGCGCAGGTGCATGTCATTCAGGGGAGTATAGATTCTACGGGGTCTTACGAGGAGCATCTACGAGATAAAGACGCCGCATTCCTTCATGCCGACTGTGTGTCGCCCATTTTCGTCCCTTAGTAAGACCAGGCTGACAGCCGGGGAAGTCAGAGAGTTCCATGCGCCCGGCGCGGACGTCAACAAAGCCATCGCTGCCGAGGTGTACCAATCGAAAACGGTGATCGATGCGTGCGTCGCCTCGGGCATAAAACATGTCGTCTACTCTGCGCTGGAAGACTTTCCGGACGATAAGCGGGTCGCGCACTGTTCTGCCAAAGCGGAAGGTCAGTTTCTCTGCCCTTTACCGTGTCCCAGCTTTTGCTCTTGCTCTTGCTCGACTGGTATTGACATGCGATCTCGTAGTGGTGAAATACATCAAGTCGACCTCCCTCCCCACAACCTACCTCTACACCTGTACCCCCTTCTCCGACGTCCTCCACCACCTCTCGAAGTCTTCCGACGAAGACTACCTCCTGAGCTTCCCCATTACCGACGAGACCGCCATGCCAGGTTTCCCGGTGGAGCAGACGGGCGAGTGGGTCAAGGTGGCCATTGCCAAGCCGGACAAATGGGTCGGTACGTCGACCCTGCTATTTCCCTCCATCATCCGTGTTCGGGTACAACAGATGTAATGGGGGTTGTGGAGTGACGCTCTCTCCGCTCGATCGTAGGCCAAGATATGCACGCCTGCACCGAGAGACCCACACCCACGCAAATCGCAGCGACTCTGTCCAAGATATCTAAGAAACACGTCGATACCTCCCATCTATCCACCGAGCACTTCTACTCGGAAGCACATCAGGTGGGAGTAGGTCTCAATTGGGCGCACTACCGGTCATACATGGAGGGGTACGTCTCCTTCCAAATAGAATCGGGAAAAATACTTATGGGTGAAACAGGTTGGCCGAGCGGGACGTTAAGCTCAGCGAACATGTCGTGCCTCATCAGTGGAGCTTCAAGCAGTGGGCTTCGCAGAGTCAGGAGCTTAAGACGATACTTGCATGAGGATGCAGCATACTTGTGGGCGAAAGACCTTTAACAAAGGTTGGATCCGATCTTGAGGCGTGACCCAGTACTTCGGAGACCGATTCTGCGAGTTTACATGAAATTTACAAGCTCATCCTGTACAGATGAGGAAGGTTTGGCCTTCGATTGCCTCAAGCTGGAGTACCAATGTTATCCAGATCGTTCCAGTATCCACAATAATATCTATTCCAGTCCCTTCTATACTGTTTACTATTTACTATCGTGTCTGGTCCATGCTCGCCCTCGCCTCCTTGATCTCCGACTTGCTCGGCGCATGATCAAACACGACATCTCCCTCGGGTGGGCCCGGTGCCGTACCGATCGCCGGAGGAGGGGCGACCGCCACCTCTGACATGCCCTGCTGAATCCCACCGATGCCATCCTCGCCTTGTTCACCCTTCGACACTCCCTCGTCGGTGCGCTTCTCTACGACCGCCTCCTGCGCTTGATGGTCCTTCACGATCTGTTGAGCTTCGGTGTTTGGCTCGTTACTTTCGCCCACGACAGCCGCTGCGGCAACTCCTGCTGTTGCTCCCGCCGCCGCTCCCGCCGTGACGCCTTCCGCCGCTCTCTGATCTCTGTTTCCGGCACTGCCGTTTCCGTCCACTTTGACAACCTCGCCAGTTTGTAGCGCCCCTGGCTTCGGCACTAATCCTTCCCAAGCGGCTTTAACCCCATTTCCGAGAGGAGGGTACCATATCTTGCCCTCGTGGTCCAACCGGGTTCCATCCGGTGCCTGCTTCTTGATCAGCCAACAAGGCTGACTGGCGAAGAAGGCTCATACCAGATGACAAAACTCGGTGACAGTCTTCCAGTAGGAGTTGTAATCGTAGGCGAAATTGTAATCGCCTCCAAATTCGTGATCTAGTTGCGCAGAGGGAACGAGCTCGCTCATCTTCGGGTTGAAGCGGATCTGCATAAAATCGGGTCAGCTCATGATCACCCAGGCGAGCCCGGAAAGGTATGATCTGGACTGACCTTATCTCGAGTGATCGGGTCGAGGAAGGGAGAGATACCGCTGAAGAAGGCATTGATCCACCATCTGGAGAGCCTCCCTTTAGCGATTTTACATTCCTCAGAGGTTATATAACGCACGACATGTTGACAACCAGACCGCGACCCAAACCTGTCAAGGCTGTGATCAGCCTTGCGCAGTCGATTGTGGGCGAATGCCTTACGCTCAACGTAGTGGTTCTGCAAGATGTTGAGGACCTTCCTTGCGGTCCCGATCGAAGGGTTGGATTGCGACGTGGCCGATTTGTACTGTATTGAAGAGTCAGCCGTCTTTAGTACAAGCTGCTTCGTCGGCTATAGGGGTAGTAGCGCGAAGAAGCCAACTCACGTCAACAACAATGGCGACCTGCTCCTGTCCAGGAGGCATGAAGTCGATCGCTCGCTCCCTGTGAACGATGATGAAGACTAAGTCCTTTTGCAAGCTAGGGATCACTCACAGGTAGTAGATGAGATGCTGAATCTGCCTCGGGCTGACCTCCGTGTTCTCCCTGCCCGGCCGCATGTACAGTATCGGCCTCGCATCAACATCAAACCCAGTCAAGATTCTATCACCCATCCCCCGTCAGCGAGCTCTCCTGCGCACCTCTGCAGCTCTCGACTCACATCTTGCCGGTCTCTGCTTCTATACCGACGTCTGCCGGCTTGATCAACTCCGGCTTGTACTCCCTCCTCCAGTCGATCGTCCCCTTGATCCTCTTCTTCGCGTCCTCAAATTTCCATTTCGCGGCGCGCATGTATCGAGGGTGACATCCTGGGTCGGCGAGGAAACGGGCTTCCCAGGGGTAGTAGGGATCAGACTCCGGGAGGATGAGGGTTTGGGTGTACTAAGGGGACGAGACGCGAAAGGGAGCACGATAAGCTGTGCAATCTCGTGAATGATGGTTCAACTGACAGCTTTCAGCTGATCGATCTAGCGACGCAAGCTCATCAGCCTACTCTTCCATCGTGGCTTAGGGAGACAGTAGCTTACCTGCTTCTGCTGACCCTGGTCATACCATTTCTTCTTCGGCTCGGCTCCTGCCGGGGGGCTAGTGAAGACCTCGTTTGTGGGAGGAAGGGCATCCTTTTTGTCGACTGAAGTGGAGGAGGAAGTTGCGGATTTCGACTTGCCGGAGAAGAGAGATGACATTTTGGAATGGGTTCTGAGTGGAAAAAAAGGTCCTTAAGCCGACAAAGTGAAGTGAAAGTTGACAAGATGGCAGTTAGACTAATGAGAAGGGACATGGCCGAACCCGGGCGTACGTAACTGCATGAGGTATGAGGTCAACCCTGAGAATCACCTTGATCAGGTATATGACGTGGAAATGCGATCCGTTTTCCCTCGTCGGATACAAAGAGCCTGAAACCGAAAGTCAACTTATAAGCAGCTCGATTGACATCCTCCCCCCTCATCCCACCGCCCACCATGTCCGTCGAGAACCTTACCGTCGAAGATTCGCCTGAGTCCAGCACGACCGTCGACATCCAATCCAAACCCGAGCGCAAAGCCCGGAAGGCTCTCGAAGGACTCGGCCTAAAACGAGTCCCTGGAATTCAACGAGTCACTCTCCGACGACCAAAGAACGTCCTCCTCGTCGTCGCCAGTCCCGAGGTGTACAAGGCTCCGGGCTCGGATTGCTACATCGTGTTTGGCGAGGCCAAGTTGGAGGACCCGGGGAGCGCCGCGCAGATGAGCGCGCAGGCTCAGTTGGCGGCTAGTAGTCAGGCGGCACAGAAGGCTCATCAGCAGGGAGGGTTCAAGGAGGGCGTGCCTAAGAGTCTGGACGAGCTCATGACGGATGAGTGAGTGGGTGGTCCACTGGGAGAACTCGCTGACGAGGAATTTCTGCTCTTTGTGTATCCTTTCTCCTACCTGTACTCTGTCGCCTTATCTTGCCTTTGCATTGTCCGCTTTTCTCGCCATATCCGACAATCTGGCAATCCTCCCATATCCCCTCCCACTGCCCCGCTTCTCTGCTGAATGCGTTCACGGACAATAGCAACGAGTCAGGCGACAAAATCGAGAGCAAAACCGACGACACCGAAATCGCAGCCAAACCTACGCCAGCGACTGACGGAGCCGACGTCAAAGTCGATGACGACGACGTCAAGCTTGTGGTCGCTCAGACTGGATGTACCGAGGAGAAGGCGAGGGAGGCGCTCAAAGCTGAGAAAGGCGACCTGATCAATGCGAGTGAGTCTTCCTTTGGCTTTATTTGAATACAGCTGATGTACCAAGTCATGCGAGTCGGGACATAGTCTGCTCGAGGTGGAAGAATGATCAGAAAAATGGTCTGACGCATCTTTTGCATGTAGATAGTCGCGACATGCGAAGAATGTGCTTGGTCCATGATTGAGGGTATCAACCTGCTTGGCATCAAGTCTAAGATAGTACTGATTCTATCGGGGTGGCGTATATGTGGGTCTAACGAGTCATCGTTCGCGGTTTTGGCTGTAAAACTGAACAACAGGTAGCGTCAGCTCGTTGATTTTCGCCCAAAGACGGTAGACTCACGATATCTCGTAATTGGCTATTCGCCTCGTCAAATTGCTTTTCCAGATACTTGCTCTTTCATCAAGTCAGCCTCACGTCTCGATCAATGACCTTCTGACCAGGTCATCGAGCTCAATTCGGGGCTGACGCACCCTCTTACTCAAAGTCCCTAGCTCCTCATTCAGCGCCTTCTCTTGCGCTGAGTGACTCGCATCAACCGTCCCGCTCGACTGATGGATGAACCTGTCCCCACGCGTTCTGGTCAGAATCCTGACCCCTTTTTAAGATCTCGTAGGGGTTACTGACATCTTCCCGACCCCTTTGTACATCTTCCCTTCCCCCTCCGGTACAGTCCCGAGCTCGCGCATAGTGAGCTGCAGGATCTTCCGTTCTTTCTCCTTCGACTGGATCTGGGAGCGCACGAGGAAGAGACTGCGTTGGGTCGTCACCGCCTATCGTGTAATCGACTCGGTCAGGAGCCAGAAAGAGGGAGAGCTGAAGGAAAGGATGGACCTGAGTTTGTATTTGATCGAGGATCTAGGGAGAAATTTCGTCAGCGATGGCTAAGTAGACCTTCTTTCAGGTGCCTCACCCTGCGGAGAGTATCATCAGATAGGTTCGACATCCTGAGCAAGCCAGCACAGGCTGATTTACACGACTATCTTCAGATTTCATACACAATACAAAATCAAGTACCCATGCACACCGTGGGAACTTGACTCGAGTGCCTGAAGGGCAGTGAATCAACTGTTCCTGACTGTCCTATTCTATCTACACCAACCAAGCGATATGGACATCCCCATCGTCTCCCTCGACGCTTACCTCAGCAATCCCAGCTCACCAGCAGCGCTTGCCGAAGCAATCAAAGCTGCGGAATCGCTCATCCTCACCGGAGCTCTGGTCGTACGGGATAGTCGAGCTCCAACAGAAGCGAACGACCGATTCATCGATCTGTTCGAGGATTACTTTGCGCTGCCTGATGAGGTGTCGAAGCGGGATGAGAGGCCTGAACTTGGATATCAAGTGGTATGCTTCTACTCATCAGCTCAAAGCCGGATGATATGCTAATAAGTTCGTCTTTTTGCCAGGGTGTCACACTGGAAAACACCGAGAAGCCGAAATGCGGGAGCGATGAGGAGTGTTTGTCGATCATCGAGAAGCTGGAGTCCGGAGAGAGACCATTGGACCTGACAGGTCACGGTGCGGACCCCAAGTGTCGGTACGTCCACTAATGTTCCCCTCGCCACCTCCAAAGCACGAGCTGATTCGGCCCGATAGCTTCTTCCATCGCATGTCCGAAGCTCCGCGTACGAATCGGCTTTCCCGATATCGAGTGCGCCAAATGTCACCCCAAAGTCCCTCGAGGGGATATGGGAAGACACAGTAAATGGATGGGGCAGATTCATGAGGCAAGCGTAGGTTTGATATTCGGTTGGTATGCGGGATTGGCTGATGCGAAGCAGCGTCGAGGGAGTGACGAGAATGCTGGCTGTCGGCCTTGGCGAGGAGGAAGATACCTTCCTGCAAGCTGGAAGATATGGGTAAGCTACTTCCTCTGGCCCCTTCAGACGAGCTGATTTGTAAAAAGGTCCCACTTGCTTGCGCCAACTGCCACCAATCTCGACAAGTATGGGAAGCTTGACACGTAAGCTTTCTTCAGATGCATGCGATTGTCTAGCTAGACGTGAGCTCTTCATCGGCCGAAACTAAACAACTCAGCATCTTCGCCGGTTTCCATACCGACCTGAACTTCCTGACAATCCATGGTCAATCCCGCTACCCCGGTTGTCAGTCTCCCAATCGCTCCGCACATGATTACCCGATGACCTTGACATAGTGCACATTTGGGCTCGCAACTCCGGCAAGCGGATATCCGTTCGTATACCGGAAGGGTGCTTGCTGGTTCAGGCGGGAAAGCAGCTCGAATGGATCACAGGAGGTCTCATCAAGGGTTCGCAGTATCAATGCGTCTGGGCCATTCCGCTAACGCGATCCTAGCGGGCTTCCACGAGGTCGTTTGCACCAAGGCGACGCTAGCCGTAAGACCCCCATTGTTTTGGGCGTATAGCTCAAACAGGTTCAGGCGATGAAACGGAGACGAAAGGACCATCCGGAACGTGCGCTTTTTCGCATCTCCTCCACCTTCGTATGTTCATGTCTACGCGAATGCTCCGCCATTCTCATACCTACCTCAGTTCTGGCACCTTTCCCCTGATTTTCATCTCGCCCCTCTACCATTACTCCAGAACACCGCCGACAATCGCTTCGGCCAGCAGAAGGACTATGGCGAGATGCTCGTTGGCGATCAGGTCCGAAAGTATGATACACGCCGAACCCACGCAAAGACCCCAGGCTGATTGATTCTACCTAGGGAGCTGGGCTTGATCGCCCTGATGGCAGTCGAATGAGTTTCCAGGCGAGACATCTGCATATCCGGCTCCGCGATCGCGCAGTGTCTTACAAGGTGATCCCCAAACCCTGGATCTCGCATTAATACCCTCCGACATTACCGGGATCCGCCTCACATAACCTGTAACCCAACAATTAAACGACACAATGTGGCTCGTCGAGACGACTGGATTGTAATTTGGCCCGACCTTCCCCTGCCTGTTGCTAAAACCGCAATTACCGGGCTTCGAGCGATGTTTGAGGTGAGCAATTCCTCGCTACTGACTGAATCGTCTGAGCGCCGATCCCTCATATTCCGTTGCTATGCAATCCCCACCTCCAACCAACGCCATGACGATGCCTACCCCCCCTCTCCTTTCTCGCTCCAAACTTCCCTCATCGCCCTCCTCAGCCCGACTCCGCCGCCTCGCCCCGTCGCCTGTAAAGGTTCCGCCCACTCCACCTCTCACCTTCTCTCCGTCCCTCATATTCGCAAGTCACACCATCCTCGGCGCAGCGATCCGCTCAGCACCGGGTCTTGCGCCAATCTCACCGACACCCGAGCACGGCTCAGAGGACCATTTTGAGTATGACTTCGCGCCACTCCAGCTGGCGATGCAGAGCGAGGTCCTGCTCGAGAGCTGTCGAGAGGTACTGGAGCAATGCCGTGACGTCGCGGCACGCCGGAATAGCTCAATCGATTCCAACGCATCAGTCCCGTTTATCTTTGATGCCCGAGGGGACATCGGCCGTCTCGCAGGCAAGGTCCTAAGCGTCAGTGGACGAGATGTGCCAATAGAGTCTCACTCGGACGGCTCGCAATGCTCCAGCTCTGATCGCGGTGGAGAAGCCCTGTGTCGCCTACGGCCTACTTCGCGACTTGTGTGCCCAAGGAGGTATTGGTCGAGTTCCGGGACGTCTTCGGGTCATCAAACATCTACCCCAACACTGCTGCTTCAAGGATGACCCGGGATACATCGCTCGCCGAGTCCTTTGCGACTTTCGGACCGAGACACCGCCAGCCAAGCGCGGAATCGAATCATGATGACGACGACAGTTGGAGCTATACGCTCTCAGCATACGCAAGCGACGGGGAGGAGGACCCTCTGGGAACAGAGCAGGCCGGCGTCCTTCGATGAGGTCCCCCGTGATCCCCGATATCCCGTATCCGTTCCCGCCCCGCACCTCCGCTTCATGTCACCCGGGACTGACTCACCGCTCTCGCTACCGCCTCGGAGCTCGTCACGTCACGCCTGATCAGCTATCGGTGGATCTACCACGACGTAGCCTGCATAGCATTTCATCTGATACTCTAACGCCAATAACACCACATCCCTTTTCCCGTTCATCATTCGAAGCGGAAGGGCTCCAGCTTGGTCTCGCCCCGAAGCGAATGGAATTCCAACCTGGCTTAAAGCCCATTCCGTGGCCCACGCCGCGACCCCCGACAGCCACACTCCACAGGGCAAACCTTTTGTCTCCTCACCACATCGAGCCTCCTGTCTCACCGCTCAAGCCGGAGCAACCAGCTTCTGATCCGTTCGACGACAAAATGAACCCCATCAGACGTTGTCGGACCTGGTGGAAAAGATCCTCCAAGCAGCAGACAAGAGCATCACCATACAGTTGCAGGTCGATCAGGTGAGTGAAACGGTACCCTCGATCCAAGCTGGTTGTAGCAGGAGGGTACCCGTGAAGTTCGTACCACATTTCGCTCATGCGGCGAGTTGTCCGCCCGCAGGTCTTCCGCGAGCGCGAGATTAAATTGCTGGAGGAGGCGACATTGTGGTGCGAATCACCGACCAGGCCAGAACAGTTCCAGCAGACTGGGTGTTTCGACTTCGGCATGGTCCCCAAGGACAGGGACAAGTGGATCTTCCATCATGCCGTGCGTCACCCAGTCTGAAGCCGGACTCTCTGCTGACTATTCTTAAGGCACTGGAGGGCCTTCCGGTCCTACGGCGGTTGACGGTGAACAATGATGAGAAACATGACTACCTTTCTCGTGGCGCCACGCTGCAGATCAGAGATACCGGCGCCTTCGCTGTGTATGGTCCAGAAGACCGTGGCAAGGTCGAGTGGAAGTTCGAGTACCTCTTTACCCCGCGGATTTCGACTTCTACGGGTGAGGTCGTCCCGAATGAAAAGGTGAGCAATCTTTCAAGGAAGCATCGATTCGTACCCTGACCTGGACAGATCGTCGTTCCCCTTGGCTTCTATGTATCGCCGAACTTCTTCATTCCTGAACGCGCACTCACGACTCACCTCCTCACCGTGTTCAAGAAGACCCTGACACCGAACATCGTCTCGGAGAAGGTCAAGCCGCCACACGTAGGCAAGCCTCCGGCCAAGATCATCGCCGTTGTACCGCCGCCGCATGGACCGGTGAATCGCACGATCGAAGCGATAGCCAAGGCAGTCACCTCGATCTCGATCGGCGGCTTCGCGCCCAGTCAGTAACCCACACGGAGAAGCGGTGCACATGTTCGGATCGAAAACTCCGAGCAAGATTGGCTCACGAGCGAGGACGCCGACAGCGAGTGAGACCCGGCCATTGCTGCCCAGTATCGATGGCAAAGGGGAGAAGAAGGGTCGGAAACGGGCGACTTCCCTCTTCGAGCGAGACCATTTACCCCGCCCGTCAATATCACCGCGATCCATCCTGTTCCGGACCTGCATCCCATGAGATCTATGGCTTCAATGGCCCTCACCGGATCAACTTACAATTCCTCGTCGTCCTCACTCACTCTTCCTCCGCGGACTTCTCCGCACCCTTTCACAACCCAGATTATACCGATTCCTGCGCCATTTAGCGTGAGCACACCACCTACGACCGCTTCGGCGTCTCCAGCGGGTATGCCGAAGATCATGCTGGGCCAAGCCATCATCATCGCTCCGAGAGAGCAGCTGTCGCTATGGGATGGGTCAAGATTGGCATCGAAGGCGAGGTCAAGAGAAAGTCTGAGGGTGCCGGAAAATGGGTGGATTATCACCTGCGCCGAGAGGAGCGCGACCGATCGTGCGGAAGAGGCCATCGGCGGCGGATCCTAGGCTGGGCGCGAATGGAGGGGTTCAGCGTGGCGGATCCGATGGGAAGGAATAGTTTAGATCATCTTGGACTTTCGGATACCAAGGGGAAGGGATACGTTCGGAATCAGGTCGGAATGCCGGACAATGCTCTTATAGTTGTTCATAGCATGCAAGAATGTTGTGTCATGCTTGCTTTGGGCACTTGTGGGAAATGTCGATGATTGGGGTGTGTTGGTGAAGTTTGCGCAGGGCATTAGCAGGTCAAACTGACTGTGCTCCTTGACCATCCTCATCGCTTTGCGTCCGTCGTGCATCGCGCGACTGCGATGCCCGGAGGGTCTTGGTCGCTACAATTCCACCAAGGCATATCATACTCTCTACAGGTCAACACGAGACTGCGTTTTGATGTCGTAGCGCCAAACCTATTTATCAGGCTCGCACTCGACTCTCACCGTTTTCTCCGTCTTCTCTCCGTCCTCTGCGTTTCCTTCACGTCAGCTTCCGAACACAGCTCCGCAAAGACACTCGCCACCGGCGTCGACTCCTTCCCACTGGCCTCGCCCTCTACCTCCCCAGTCCGCGTCGTCTCCCCACTCTCCCTCTTCCTCTTCCCCAACCCCACCCCCGTCCCCGACACACTCGCTCCTCTACCCTTCTTCTTCTCAACCTCACTCTCCTCACTCAAACTACTACTCCTCTCCTTCCCCTTCTCCTTCCCCTTCTCCTTCCCCTTCCCGCTCTTATCCCTTGAACCCTTGGATCTACCCTTCTTCCCCCTTCCCCCTCCACCCACATCAGCTTGACCCCAACCCTCATCAACTCCTGGGTCGGGATCGTCCGCCCTAGAATAGATGAGGTCGCGCCATACCTCGCCCTCGTTTTCGTCGGGTACGGTAGTGAGAGGGAGGTTGAATGTCTGGGCGAAATGGGTGGAGTTGAGGAGGATTGCGGATTTGGAGGGCCGGTCTTGATCTTGATCTCGGGATAGGCCTTTTTGTTGAGATTTGGTGCGGGAGTGAGGGTGAGGGTGTTGGGTGGAGCTTTGTGGTTTGGGGGGAGGAGAGGTTGAGGATGAGGGGGACGAGAGGGGGGATAGGGAGGAGCGGGATTTGAAAGGTGGGGAGAGGAGGGGCGGGGTTGCGGGTAGGGAGGGGGAGGAGGAAGAGTTCTGCGATGGGCAGCAGGTTTAGCTTGATTGCAGGAATCCGAGATTGGATCCAGTCGGAATGGGGATGGGATGGAGATGAAGGATAAGAGCGAGCGGAGGAAACAGCGCTGATGATCGAGCAGGGAATGAAGAAGAAGGATGGATAGGTGTGGGTGATGCGAAAACGTAGGGATTGGCAGGGAGGGCACCCACCATCCCGTCTAGCGCCTCCAGATCGTATAGCTCTCCCAACTTGGCCCAGATATCAGAAGTGGGGATCCACCGCCCCGTCCGACGATGCATCTCCGCTTGAACGGTGATGATGATCAAGTGCTTGTGCCTGCCGACTGTATTCACATCCGCACACGTATTCGGGATTGGATTGGACCGCATAAAGAAGGTAGCGAAACGAGGTGGGATCAGGAGAAGAGGAGATGGGGTGGACGAGACGCCTTGGTCAGCTCGTGTCCAGCTATCGGAGCAGCCTAGCTCACTCGGTCGAGCTTCGGGTATGGATCGTAGTAGTGCAGTCTCACTGGGATCTGATCAGCGCAGAAGAGATGCAGAGTGGCTATCGCCACGTACAGCTCGAGTTCGGAGACTGCTGGAGTAGCCGAGTTGGCGTGGTCGGGACTGGCTGATTTGGGTGCGAGCGACATGTCTGATCAAGCTGAGCAAGGGGATACAGTCGAGAGCTCGGTAGTCCTACAGACGTGACTATGGCTGTTCCTTGAGAGACAGCATGAGTTTCTCAAAGTGATGATGGTGATTGAGACATGAAGCCATATGGTTTGATGTGGCACGGACCTCCATCTCCGCTGACGGGCTCCAGCAGTTCATATCACCCCTTCTTTCATGCCGGATTTACGAGTCGCACACTACGCATCAATGTGTGACCCGAACCACATCTCCAGCCATGCTTCCATCCAATGACATCTATGTGCAAGAGGAATCCGAGACGAACAAGTTTGCACCAGCGAAAGTGCCACTTGTGAAGGGCGGATTCACTACAACGTCATGCGCAGATCAAGAAGACCAACGCCTTGCTTCTACACGCGGTCGCCAGTTCCGATGGTGACGACCGAAAAGCCGATATTCTGGAGCTTCTTGCGGTCGAGCATAAGCCGGCCGCTGAGACGAATCAGTATCAGTCTTTCATGAGATAGCAAGCGGCTCACTCGAAAACGAAGGCCGGGCGAGGGCAGTTGGCGTAAACTTCGAAGGACATCAACTCCCAATGTCATACCGATCGCGCCCGCACTCACTCTTCTCCCAGTCCAGGTCCTTGAACTCGTCCCACTCGGTGCAGACGACGATCGCTTCGGCGTTGTGGCAAGCCTCAAGAGCAGACTTGCAGATGTTGATGTGAGGCTTGACTGTGGAGTCTCAGCGAGCTGTATTATTCCTCTCATAGCGACTCACTCGGCTCGGCCGGGATGTCTCCGTAGCTAGGTGGGGGATCAGCATTGGGCTGAGCGCACCTCGACTTGGCTTACTCGGTCAGGTCGAGCCAGATCTGAGACTCGGTGACCTGTGGGTCGTAGAGGGTGATGCGAGCCTTTTCCGACAGGAAGTGGTTTGCAATGGTGATTGCTGGGGACTCGCGGGCTGACGACAGATCAGCACTGTGTGCGAGACCTAAAGGCTGAACGCTTACTGTCGCCTGTGTCCTTCTTGAAAGCCCAGCCCAGGATAGCGATCTTCTTGCCAGTGATGCTGTAAAAGACGAGGACCACGTCAGCAGGCCCTCTTGTTACAAGCAGATCGCGATCAAGGAGTAAAGGAGAGGAGACTAGTCTAGACTCACCTATTGAAAAGAGTGTCAACCACCTTGCGGGCGAATCGGCTCTTCTGGTACTCGTTCTATTGGGCGCGTTAGTAAAGGGCTCCCCCCGGATGCAAGATATCGACCAACCATCTCAACCACTGCTCGCCAGTACTTGGCCACCTCGGGCAGATGCAGCGATTCGGAGAGGTAAACGAGGTTGAGAATGTCCTTTTGGAAGCAAGACCCGCCGAATCCCTAAAGCGCAAATCATCAGCCACGATCTGAGGGACTTCGGCCCTACTTACTACGGACGCCTTGAGGAACTTCGGTCCCATGCGTGAGTCCTTGCCGACCGCATATGCCACCTCGTCGATATTCGCGCCAGTCGCCTCGCAGATCGCGGAAAGGGCATTGACGGATGAGATACGTTGAGCGAGCATGGCATTCGCAGCAAGCTTGGATAGCTCAGACGACCAAAGGCCGACGGTGAGGATTCGGTCTCGGGAAACCCAGTTGGAGTAGACTGACATGAGAGCCGCGCATGCGTCGAGACCATCTTGAGTCTGGAGGGAACCAATGAGGACACGATCGGGGTTGAAGAGGTCGGCAATCGCGGTACCCTCGGCGAGGAATTCTGCGCGAATCAGTCAGCTGTGTAGAGGCCGCAGGCATTGACTTACCAGGGTTGGAGAGGATATCAAACTTGCAGCCAGGCTTGGAGTTGGCCTCGAGGATGGTACGCATGGACCTGTTAGATGGACGTTAGCCACCTGATGCAAAATTATACATCACAGCTTGAACTTACTCAGCAGTACGGCACGGCACGGTCGACTTCTCAACCACGATCTTCGAGGTGTTCGAGACCTCGGCGATGCGGCGCGTAGCGAGCTGGAGGTAGCTGGGGGCTGCGTCAGCGTTGAAAACGAGGAGACCAGGGTGACTCACTTCAAGTCGGCGGCGAAGCCGGCTCCGATACCGGACTTCTTGGTCGGGGTATTCACGGAGACGAAGATGAGACTACAAATCTGAGATCAGCGGTGCCCGTTTCCTCTCAAGCTCGCTTCTGCCGTCGAAGACTCAAGCAGCCACGCTGTGCAGTACTCCTTTTCCCGAAAGGTCCAGGGAAGCGTTCGAATCCGCTCCGCCGCAGAATCGTAATGGTACAGAAACCACTCACTCTGCGTCCGCGATCGCCCTGTCCACATCCGTACTGAAGAACAGGTTCTTCCCTCTCGCGCCCTTGACGACCTCATCGAGTCCCGGCTCATAGATGGGAAGACTATCTGAGTTCCAGGCGTCGATACGGGCCTTGTTCAGGTCGACGATGGTGACTTGGATGTTGGGGCTGGGACAATGTCAGCGTAGGACTGGGAGAGGCAGAAATGGTCTAGGTATCGAGTGGAAGGTGTAGGGCAGGAATAGAAGACTTGATGGCGGACGGGAAGAGGGGGAAAGCGAAATAGCTCCTCACCATTTTGCAGCACTTTTCAGGCGAAGAAGGGGTATGATCAGCAGAGCTCAAGATCTAACGTGCTCTTTGTCGCTCCTTGGGAAGAGATAGCTCACATGACAGCGCAAGTGGGACCGCCTGATCCGGATAATAAAATATCATCAGCGATACCTCCCTATGCGAGCTGCTCCTCGTCGCCTACTGAGAAGCGACCGGGGCAGCGTTGTGGTACGGGAAAGGTAGCATACCGACATAACCAGCACCGACTGTCAAGAGCATCTGTCAGCCGACATCCAGGTATCAGATTGATGATTGCGAGACAAGCTCTCCGTCAAGTCAACAGCTCGAAGCGGTGTCCGAGCGGAAAGTGGGTGCTCAACTCACTACAGCAGATCTTCTTGACTGTGATAGGCGCCATGATACTCTATATCACTCACAGAACAAGGACAATGAATGGTGGGGAGGAAGATGAAGAGGAAATTCGTCAGGGCTGGATCCCCGACGCGCCACGCGCCGCTTCTGGTCCCGCAAAATCTTGGTATCTGGATGGGATTTTCCCATCAAAGATGCTGTACAAGGACTGATGGATCCCGTTGCGTGCTCCCATAATCCCACAGCGTTGTCGGACCATCATCTTCGCTCCTTTGGGTGATCTATAGGACAACGGTCTATACTGAGAAGTCCCCAGGTAGAAGGTGATCACGTGATGATCCTGGAGGACAGGATCCTTCACGAAATGTATGCTCACCTTGTACCGTATCGCGAAGGCGCACACATTGTGCATAGACTGACGCCATTCCGAACCACCATCCTCCTCTTTCCTCTCACAGGCGGCCATACCGCAAATCCTTCCTCTCCCCCTGCTTCGCCCAAAGTCAGGCGTAAACGCATCATGCCTCCCGCCTCGCTACTCCGCTTCGCCTCAATTTACAACGCCAACTTCGACCGCCGACCCATCCCGACGCTTATCATAACCAATGGTATCCTCAACACTATCGCCGATGCCCTTGTGCGTCCTCCTTTCTCAAGCTTCTCCTTCCAGCTTACTGATGTCACTCTAGGCACAAACATCCAGCATCCTGGTGCGTCTCTCTTTCAAACCTCCTCACAATGTTCTGAGGGTGGTTGTGATAGCTCTCGAAAGACCCCAGCTCGTCATTGAGGGATTACGATCCCGAACGGACACTCCGCTTCGCAGTCTACGGCATGGCGATGGGACCCATCATCGGTACGTCGACCTCATTTCCTCAGATACCTGATCTAATGGAGTAACGAGCTGAGCGGATGGACAGGACGGTGGATGCGGATCCTCGAACGTGGAATACCCATAAAGGCCGGGAGTAGCGGAAATACACTACAGCTCGCCAAGAGAGTCCTGGCAGATCAGGCGTTCATGTTCGTCCACCGCTTCTAGCCTTCTCTTCACCACTGACGGCAATGTCAAGGGCACCTATTGGAGTGAGATCGTATTGAGAGAGGAGACAGGGCAGGAGCTGATGGGTTGTGACAGTTGGTATTGTTTGTCGGATCTATGGGGTTGATGGAGGGGAAAGGCTCGGAAGAGATATCCGCCAAGTTCACCGATGTATGCCGCGTCCCAACTTAATCCTAGAACATGCTGACGGAAAGCACAGATGTATCTCCGTGATTCCTCCCGCCTACCACGAACCGGACTTCTCAGCTAACGTGTCTCTCAGCCGCCCTCATCGCGAATTGGAAAGTCTGGCCTCTACTACAGACCGTCAACTTCAAGCTCATGCCCCTTCAATATCGAGTGCCATTCCAATCGACATGCGGGATCGCCTGGACGCTGTACCTATCACTACTCAATGCCAAGTACGTGGACATCACGCTTTTACCATTCTTCACCCGATGTCGGACGAGTATCTGGTTTAGACGCTGATGTCCATCGCCTTCCAGGGACGACGCGAAAGCTGCTTCTGGGGAGATATGACCGTTGTACAGTAGGATCTATATCATGTATCCTCTGACTACGCAATGATAGCCTGCCTCAAGCTGAGGTCCCGACATTGCCAACCAAGTAGTACTGCAAGACAGGATATCCGAGAAATCATCCTTCTTAAGACTGCATCAAGCAGGGAATCCACATATCGTCCGCATCAAATCAATGTCCATCATGCGCATCGCTGGTCGTGAAAACTCGTCGAAACGTCTCTGCCTCTTTCATTCCCTATCCAGCTACATGAGCGATGTGGAATCTCTGAGCGGGTTAAGCACGTACATTTTCCACGGGCGCATCTGATAAGTGTGCTACTTTCAGCTCGTCATTCCGGTCCCTGGGTGATCCTACCCCTTGCAAGTCAGCCTGGCTACTTGATATCTGCGAACAGATGCAGCGAGTCACGAGGCCTAACGTCTCGAGCTACGACCTTCGCCACATCCTGCTTTGTCGGTGGAGAACCGGTCGAATCCGATCCACTTTGAGACTTTGGAGGAGTTTGCGCCTGGATTCATCAGCGAGGACCCGCCTCTGTCTACCTTTGGCAGACAGTCATACCGTCAATCGAGCTAGCGCATTGTTCTTTGCGTCGGTCTCAGCCTTCGTCCATCAGCCTTTGTCCAAAACGGCTGAGAATACTGACCTGCAGGACTTGTCTCAATCTCTCGATCTCCGCATTGACCTTAGCCAGCTCTCCCTCGTACGCCTTTCTCTGCTCTCCCGCCTCTGCTCCTCGAGTGCCGAGCGATGTCGACTGTTGTGCTTGCATGTCATCAAGGCTCTTCTCGAATAGAGATTTGTTCATCGCCCATACCTAGCCAATCATGAGCTGAGCAAAGTCCGTTGAGAAATCAGGACGCACCTGCTTCAGTCCTTCCAGCTCTTCCCTCATGCTTTCCTCCGCAGCGCGAGCTTTTCGCAATTCTTCACTTAGAGTTCCATCCCCATCAAAGAAAAGCGCAGTTACTAGCTCCTTCTGGAGCCGCTCTATCTCCTGTTGCAGACGTGTCGTCTCACCCGAAACCTCTTGTACACGATCTCCCTTGTCCTTCGCAAGATCCTGGGCGCGATTGAGCTCGTTTTGCATCAAGTAGAGCTCTTTGGTATGCTGTTCATAGACTTTCGCCAGTTTCGCAGCTTGGGAGGCAGAAAGGGACTCGAGCTCAGCGGCATGGGCCTCTTGAAGCTTGTCTCTGATCGTACCAATCTCCGAGCGGATCGCCGCGAGTTGCTCGAGATGATCATCGGCAGATAGCTCACCGTCACACAACATGAACTAGATTCGCTGGACGAGAGTAAGACTCACCTTGCCGTCGCCATACGCAGATTTGTGCTTCTCATCGCCCTCGACCTTCGCCTTTTCGACGCTCGTTTCAAGCCTTCCTACTTCCTGATGATGATCAGTCGGTGCTCACGAGGGTGTGCAGTCAAACTCACTACTTCCAAAGCCGCCTTCTTTTCGTCGAGATCCCTTCTAGCTTCTTGCAGGACCGCATTTTCCGTCTCAGTTTCGTCCAATCTTTCCTTCAACCCGTCAATCGTGCTTTGCATGTCTGCAGCTGCGGCATACTTCCGCCCAGCTTCGGAGATGACTTCATCATGCTTTCTGGCGACGTCTTGATGGGTACGCTGCAGCTCAGCCAGCTCATCCGTTTGATTCTTGATTGACTCGAGCAGCTCGGTATGTGCAGACGAAAGCTGCTCGTGCGCGGTCCGCAGGGCCTTTCCCTGTCAGCCAGATGGCTCTACAGAGACGTAGGAATTTACCAGGAGCTCCTCGTGACCTGTGGCGCTGTCCTTCGTCGCCTGCTGGAGAGCTTCTGTCTGGCTCTTGCTACTCCCTTGAAGCTCGTCCAGCTCTTGCACCATCGCCTATAGACTTGTCAGCATGACCGATTCAGTGGCCACTGCGAGTTGTTTACCTGCTTCTCGGCCTCCCACTGCCCAAGATCCGCCTGTCTGCCCTCCATCTCCGCGGTCACCTTTCTCTTCAATCTCGCAACCTCCGCCTCCAGCTTCGCAACAATCTCCTCCAGCCCTCCCATGTTGATCATGGACTTCTCGTCTGCGCCTTCTGCAATTTCAGCTTCCAGCTTGGCCTTGACCCTCTCCAGCTCGGTCACCAAAGCCTCCTGAGCGGAGTGAGCTTGCCGTAGTTCCGCCAACTCAGCTCGAACGGTCGAGAGGGAGGAGTTAGTGGCGGTCTGCTCGGCTTCAGTGGACGATGAGAGTTGAAGTTTTGAGCCGAGGTCGGACCTGAGTCTTTCGAGATCATGTGCAAGCCTGATTCGAAATATCAGGCTGATAGCAATTGGGAATGTGGTTGGGCTTACTTTATCGTGGACGAAGCCAGCTCCACCGCATGCAGCTCCTTCAGCTCGGCGAGCTATGACCTCATTCAGCATCGTCTCATTCGCTCAGAGTTCACGTACCTTCTCATCGCTTCGTGAACCAGCAATTTGGGCCACAGCGACTACTTCCGCTTTGAGGGCTGCGACTGCCTTGGCGTGGCTTTATCTCCCGTCAATTTCGCCTACACTTGCGTAAATATACGTACCTCTCCTCAATTTCAGCTCTCTCCGTTGCCTTCTGAGATAGCTTCTCCTCGTACCGTGCCTTTTCGCCTTGAAATGCCATCTCCGAATCGTGAAGTTTGGCCTATCCTGCGTTAGACGACCACCCTCATGTGATACGACAAGCTCACCTTGAGCCCCGAATCGTCGCCCTTTTCACTTCGCCTCGCAGCAACAGCAACAGGAGCACTAGATCCTGCCCGAGCTTTCTGAGCGGCTCCTACAGTGTGAGTCATACTCGGGGCTGCCATACTAGCTCTACCGGCCAGCAGTCTGACAGTAGATCGAGCGGATGGAGCGAGACTCATTCTGGACCTCACGCTGGCTGCGGACGGAGGCGCGCTCTTTGTGCTGGCGACGCTTGGCGGTTTGGGAGTCACCCGGGTAGTGGTGGATGCGCGGAGTGGTTCAGGCTTCGTCGATGATCGAGCGAAGGTCCCTGGTGGTGCTCGAACTGCAGTGATAACAGACGAGGCGGCTGCTGGCTGCGAGATAGTCATAGGCTTTGTCGCTGTCGAGCTAGATAGATTCGCTCTGGGTACGGCGGGTTTGGCGGGCGAAGACTGCTCGGTCGGCTTGCTCGACACCGCTCGCGCTGGAGACTGAGTGACGCTAGTCGACGACTTGAGAGAAGCACGACTGGAGGTAGAGGCCAATAGTCTGGTGCTTGCGGGAACGGCACGTTCGGCGGGCGCGAGTGAAGCACGAAGGGCGGTGGAAGATTTTGACTGGGAAGGTCGGGATTGAGCTGGTGGCTTCGGAGAACCAGCTGATCGTAATCAGCCTGATCGTTGATACCGGACGCAGATAGTGGAATTGACTCACCTCCGAAGATACCAGATTTCAGCACCTTCCTCACTCCCCCGGCGTTTGGCTTTGATCCCTTGTCCTCCTTCACGTTTAGCTTCCCACCGTCGGCTTCTGCACCTTCCAAGAGTTTGCCATTGATCGCGCCTCCGCCAATGCCAGTCGAAGGGTTTGTCGCTGGCTCCAGTCTCTCGGCGGTATTCTGATCGCCCTCAATCGAATCGCTGGCTGTTGCATTAAGCTCCTCCGTCTCCGCCAGCGGCTCGGGTAGAGTAGGATTCATCGTTTTGAGGCTGAAGCTCTCCGAGACAGGAGAACGAGGACTCATAACAGCTTGGATTATCCAGCGGAGCGTCAAAGGATACTCAAAATGATGTTGAGATTGATTGACTGATCCAAGACGGGTTGAAGGACAATGGTGGATCTCCCAAGTGCACCGAGCGTGATTTTTACTTTGACTTCCTCGGACTGCTTATGTCACTCATCGCTATCACCCCCATCAGCCTCGAGCTCCAGCGATAATGCTACTTTATCAGTCCTGAATATCCTTAGATTCCTCTCACCTCTGTAAACATCAGTCATCCGCCACCTCCGACGTGATCACAAGGTCCTGGCCTTGCATCAAGTGTTCCCTAATCAGTCCCAGGAGCCAATCCCAGACCAAGGTTTGCCTGTTGCTCGTTCAGGTCGCCTTTCGCCCTCGCACTCTACCGTCATCGCCAAGCGGTCCTCCCCAGCCCCAAGCTTGCGTACCTCCCTCGAAATACGTCTATCAACTCTCACCTCCGCTCCTTCCCGCCGACTGCGAAGCCAGAGAACAGCAGGTTCTCGTCGATCTCACTTCCCACCCATTGGTCAACAGCGAATTTCAGACATTTGTGACATTCCCAAAAAGGCTAACAAAAAATACGAGTAAATATTCCAGAGCCTGCTATGCCAGTCACTGCGTTCAATGAAAAGTACGTAGATGAATGATGGAGGGCGAGGGAGACACCGCGTTGCTTTGACCACGAGGGGAATCGATCGGGGTGCGATTCGGCCTTCATACCTTGTCCATGTCCATCCTCACGTCGCTAACGGTGCCGGCGCCGCCACCAAGAGCTCCGTGGTAAGCGGTCGCGTTGCTGTGACAGGCGATCAGATCAACGTTCTCCTCGTACTCGATGATCAAGAGACTCACCTCAGCCTGTGGGGGGAAGGCCTGCCTTCTGCCTCACCGGGCAACTGAGGAGGAACATTGACCTTGGCGCGGCGGTGGTCAGAGAGGAGGAAGATCTGAATGGTCGCGCCGATAATGGTGCCGAAGATGTTGGTCAAGGCGGACAGAGCGGAGAATTTGGCGGGGAAGGCTTGGCGGCCGTATATGACGGCACAGGCGAATCGTCCACCGAGGTCACGGGCGGTATTGAGGGTGACACCGCCGACGGCAAAGCCGAGGATAATGACGGTATAAGACTACGGCGAGGAGTGTCAGTTCACTGACACTCGCGAGGGAAGACGGTCGGGCTCACCAAGCCAATGATGAAGGGTGCGCCACCAAAGGAAACGAAGAAGTTACTGGGGTCAAGCACACTGAAGACAAGGACGGCGATGAAGATGGTGCACATGGTCTCGTTGAGGAAGGTGAGGCCAAGACTGACACCGGGTCGGATGAAGATGGCGAGCGCTCCAGCAGGCCCTGCAGGAGTGAAGTTGATCTCGGCTTTGCCTACAGATTCGAGAAGGAGGAGGACTTCCCTCGCGGTCTGCTGGTACTGGGCGTAGACCATGAGGGCAGCGACGAACCCGCCGGCGATCTGGGCGCATATGTACATCGGGACCTTGCGCCAAGGGAAGCCCTTGTACATTGCAAAGACGAGGGTAAAGCCGGGACTCAGGTGAGCGCCAGAGGTGCTGGCCGTGCACAAGATGCCAAAGGCGATGCCTACAGATGATTCGTCTCAGCAGACGTAGCTGACGGTCACGTCGGGACTCACCGAAGCCGTAAGCCAAGGCGATATTCAGCAGACTGCCGTAACCGGCCTGTCCTGCCAGGCTCGTAAGGTTGAAGGACATGGTGGCACCGACACCAGAGTAAACGTAGAAGAAGACCCCGACGAATTCGGCAAACAGCTCCATGGCGAGACGAGGACGCCTCTCCTCCCAGTTGATGAGGAATTGAGGAGGCGGAGCATGGATGGCAGCTGTAAAGGTGCAAAATGTTAGTACGTGCGCATCGATCTATGAGTGAGAAACGACTGACAGTGCTTGCTGGCTGATTGGTGGCCAGCTGCGGCGTCGGCATAGCCCGGCTCAACGGTCGAGATGGTTCGGTGGGGTCGCTCGTGCTCCATGTTGCCTGGTGTTGACTGGTGCTGCAGCAAAAGAAGCACGTCAGCGAGACTACTCGGGCCGCGACGCAACACCATCTCGCTGGAACGTACCTTGGATGGAGCTGAGTAATACTTTGAGACTTGGCGAGTGAAAGATGCGTTGTGAAGAGGGTGAGGGGGCTTTGTGCCCGAAAGTATAAGGGAACAATACGATCGGATCGGGTACCATGTACAACAGCCGGAGTTCAGGGCCCCCGCGAGCGCGACGCGGTGGGCTGGTTTGAGGAAAACATCAGCCAGGTGAGCACATGGGCGTTCTTGGGCCCCCGGGGGGGAGGGGGAGGGGGAAGCAGACTCTTCGGGGTGGATTCCAGGCCCGAGAAAGGGTCAACTGATCCCCTTCTTCGGCAGGACGTCGATCAAAGTTTTCAACAGTTTGCCCGTCTGCCGGTAAAAGTGATTTCTCTTACCGGCCATCCCGCTTCGGGTCGAGCCTGAGCCATCCCGTCGGGGGGGGGGGTGGACACTTTTTTAGCCGGGAGACCTGTTGCGCGTCCCGGAAAGCGGTTAGGGAAGAGGCCGGCTTCTCGTTTGGGACAAATTGTCGATCGGATCGTCATGTCCGTATCTTTCGGTGACAATCCTTCTCTCTTCCCCCTTGCCGCTTACGCTAAGACGTTATGCTGCATTCTGCGGGCACCGCGAACCTCGCTTTCGCGTCCACAACCGGCTCGCTTAAGCCGGTATCGTCGAGGACAGGAATCTGCTTCAAGTTCAGGTCCACCTGCGGCTAGCCCGCAAGCAGGCCGACGGTCATGAGCACCACGTAGTTCAGAAATCTCGAGCGATCCTTGGGGTGACCGCCAGCTCACGATCCCAGATCACGGCCGGTTACGTCGGCGGCATCACCGACGCGTTGACCCGCGACAGACCACCTGTTCGCGCTCTTGAACGATCAACGTGCAGGTCATCTTCCTGAACAACGTTTCCTGGCGTTTGCGACTACTTAACACTGGCAACGCGTGCAGAAAAACGATGCATGGGGTTGAAGCAGCGCCTCAGAAACGGATGGAACGGAAGCGTCTCAGACGAACAGTCCTTGGCGCTTTTCAATCGCATTCTCTCCAGCGCCTCGGAAAGGTCCAGGACCTCCAGTAGTCAGCATCCAGTGAGACTTCTACCCCTTTGCGCCAAACTGGACACACATGTGCTGTAATCGAACGGATCCCGACCCTAGTGGGTATGGGTGCAATGACAGCCTTTCTGGTACAATGGCAGCATTCTTACGCGGAAGACTTTGTGGAAGACGAGATGGCGAGGGTCGTGGAAAGACCTAAGCGGGCCTGAGGGGAGTCGTATGCGTCTGTGATGAGAAAGATGGGCTATGGCCACACTACATCGGCGGGCCAGCGTGTTGACATCGATGTAAAGTCACATATGTGTGTCTGGGCTTGCGAGTATGAAGGTACTTCCGATCGGGTTTACACCGCGGCGGTCAAAGGGTGCAAGGTACGATGACGGCTCGCATGGGGTGGCACGAGTCTCTGTCCGCATGAATTCATTGCCGGATCATGGCAGAGAAAAGATATCCATGGCCTTTTAGACCAGGGTGCGTGGCTGGGATTAACGTAGCGTTGAACGTCTGATCTTTCTGTATTCGTATATGTGTTTTGATGGGAAGGCAGGTGAGGCAGCCGGAAACTAAGATGCATTCTGTCCAGCAAACATACATCCTCCCGACCCTTGCTGTGCCGCTCGAAGAAGACCAAATGAGAAGAAGGGGTATTCGAAATCCAATCACCTGCCCCCTCCACCAGTGAAGGGAGGGGGGACGGGCGCGCCTACCCGAGGTGCCAACGAATGGGGTATACGCATGACGAGGTGGAGGCGGACTAGTGGAATGAGGAGATGGCGTTGATGTAGGTCTGGCCGGACGTACTGGATGGATACGTCAGTATACGGACAACAAATTGAAAGAGGGACCCACGTGAGTGCGCCGTTGACGACCGCGGCCCACTTTTCGCCGAGACCTTCTCCGCCAGAGGCGGCGTAGGCGTATACCCGAGAGTCAGCCTCGAGAAGAGGCACGATCTGGTTGATGTACGAGTCGATCTCTCCCTGGTTGGTGCAGGGGGTAAAGCCAGTGTTGTCGTCGACGCAGGCGAACTATTCCAGATTAGCTCGGGAAAGAAACAGGTCTAAATGGCTCACTTCGGTGACCCAGATGGGTTTACCATAGGTGTTCCAGTAGTAATCGATATCTGCTCTGACGCCGTCCATGTTGTTCTTGTTGATGTGGATCGCGGTGATGTCCCACATGCTGCTCGGGTTTGAGAAGGCGTTCTTGAAGGGAGTAAGCCAAGTTTCTTCCTTTTGCTTGCACATCCCGGGACTGAGGAGGACGGAGCCGCCGTTGGTACGGTGAGGGACGATGAGGGATTCCCACAAGGCGGCAGCTGTAGCGATCAGCGGGAGATCCACGACGTGCAAGATAACATACCGCTCGAGGGGTTAAGGTCCGAGCTCATGGGCGGAGAGCAGTCTGGCTCGTAGAAGCCCATGATGTATGCCGGGCTGTAACTAAGCGCTTTGAAATCCGCGACACGTTGAGCATCCTCGGCGCTGGTGTGGCCATCACCCCATAACATGGGGACCGCGGTGACCCCGTTGGTAGAGTGTCCGGACGGGTTAGCGGACCAGTCTAAATCGATCAGCACAGACATTTGACCGCTGGAGACAACTCACCATACCACCACGAGACGTGGCTGGCAGTCTCGTCAAAGGCGTCACCACCGGACAGACCGGCCTTGATGCCGTTGGGTGAGAGACCGCTAGCCCCTCCAGACTTGGAAGATGACGAGGAGGCGCTGGATGCAACGGGGGCGGCGGATGACGAGGCAGCCGTCCCCTATGGACCTGAGTCAGCTTTGATCCACAGGACTGTACACTACTCACGCTAGACGCGGGTGCATAGTATTCCCCTCCAGCAGCGGTTGTGCTGGAAGTGGCGGAGTCGGCGGTGCTAGAGGCGGATTTGGCGGGGGACGTCGAAGCAGTCGTCGAAGCAGTCGTCGAAGCAGTCGTCGAAGCAGTCGTCGAAGCAGTCGTCGAAGCAGTCGTCGAAGCAGTCGTCGAAGCAGTCGTCGAAGCAGTCGTCGAAGCAGTCGTCGAAGCAGTCGTCGAAGCAGTCATCGCAGCAGTCGTCGAAGCAGTCGTCGAAGCAGTGAGGGTGTAGTAGCTGCCACCCTTGGCCCTACATCCCTTCGCACCTCTCTTCACCACCCTTCGAGGCGCATCCTCGAGAGCCCGCGGGTTGGCCTCGGCCAGTGCCTCACGGCGCTCGATGGCGTCGGTGATCTTGTCGACGTTACGGGCACGTTCGTTGGAGATGTGTCGATGGGCGAGACCGCGACGACCACCTGTGTTGGGGTGGGAGGTGCGAGCTGAGGCGAAGGTGGCCAGGAGTGCGAGAACGGGGACGAGAGCGGAGACGAGCATCGTTGACCGTTGTTTTTCGTTAGGATTGTCGATGTAGTGTCGCTGAAAGGAGTGTGGGTCGTATCGATTGCTGATGATGGGGGAGTTAGCAAAGCGAGGAAATCGAGGGTGGTTGATCAACGAAAGAAGGTGGTCTCGGCGGAAAGGGGTCCTAGCGGCATCACACTGGAAAAGATGGCGGGAAAGGTGATCATTCAATACGAAGGACCCTACATTCCGAGGCCCCTGCGCAACCCCGAAACGTGCACCATGTTTGGCCGAACAAAGGACGTCCAGCTCCAGCTTTGGGGGTCAGATGAAAGCACTCACCGTTTCGTTCACCCGTCGAGGTCAAGGGTGCCGAGAGTGAGAATCAATGTTGGGGTGTTGATGTAAGATTACAAGAGGGGGGTAATGAGCCAGAGACAGGACCCCCGTTTGAATTTGTTCCATCAGACGGGCGGAGTGGCGCGTCGAATCGTCTTTACGGCACATCAAGTTGGTGCCTTACGTTTCAGGGTGGCTTCCGATCGGGATTTGTTCCGAGCCTTGTTCCAAGGGATGGGACACTACTGACGAGTGATTCGAAAGACTCCGCTTCGTCTAGTCTCAAAGATGACGCTGTGGCTCATGGGACGACCCCGAACCGCTCGTCTGGAGGTGCCCGTAATCCCCATTGATCTAATCCACGCTGAGCAGGAGGCTCCCGAGGATCCTCGAGAACCCGATCGTTCAGCTGAAAATAATGTACACCTTTTTATATGCGTGATACACCGAATGAATACAATGCGAGCGATCCGATATTGATGGAGATCCGATCCGATGCCTTCTCCGGGCGCAGCTAGTCGTCACCCCAATCCAGACCCCACACGTCGTCCGTATCCTCAACCCCATCCAGCTCCTCCACCTCATCAGTACCCCCGAAACCCCACCCATCCTCCTCTCCCCCGAAACCCCAACCCTCGTCTTCCCCCCCAAACCCACCCTTCCGGACCACGAGCGCTTCCACGCAAATCATATCTTCCTCTGTTTGCGGGATGGCATACACCGTGTCTGCCGAGGTGGAAGGGGAAGGCTCGTCATCACAGGTGACCGTACGGACTTCCGCAAAAGAGAGGGACAGCGAGTCGAGCGGGACATGCAGAAGGTCGCTGATGAGTCCGTCGTCAAGTGAAGCCGGTGTAGCCAGTCGAAGCGAGGATGGACGAGCAAGTTTGTGCGGAAGCGCTGGTATCGGGGGAGTATCATGTACTGACGAACCCAAAATGAAGAGTGGGCTCTTCCCATCGCCGCGGAGCAGATCGAGCCGACGCTCCTCGCGCCGGGCTACTGACTTGACACGCTTCATCTCCGCCTTCCTCTCCTTTCCCGCCCTATCCGCCTCGCTCATCTGGGGCGGAGCTCTCGGTATCCGCCTCCACCTGTCAAACGAGACAGAGGGAGTTGATGGTGAAGGAACCGAATCCTCGAGGTCCAGTTGGAAAGGTGGAACATCTTCGTCCGTTGTTGAGCTCAGGCGACGGCTTGATGAATCGTCAGAGCCGGTGTCCGCCGCCTCGAGATCTGCCGGATCGAAGATCACTTGCTTCTCCTTGTTGTTCTCTACACGACCACCTGATGTCCACAAGTCTCTCCGCCTCACTCGCCGCCCCTTGAGCTCTCCCGATCCCGACTTGCCGTGCTCCAGATCCGGTCGTCGCATCTGCCAGCCTTTTGTCGGAGAAGGAGAGGGATTCGAGGAGATCGAGATGGCGGAGGAGGAGACAGAGGTGCTCCGTGATATGGTAGAGCCGGCCAGGACGATCTCCTTGAGTACCAGGACTGTCGCGCCGAGTTCCGAAGCCATGAGCTCGAGAGTCCGAAGTGAAGCATCCATCTCCGTTCTAGTCAAGCCAATCACCGTGCCGTCATCTATACGAGTCAGCACGACACCTGAGAAAGAAAAGCAGCACGAACCTGCAAGCCCTATCTCGTAGATAGCCTCATTTCGGCCCTGCATCAACCTCCACATCATCTGGGTGACCAACCTCTCAAACCTCTCAGGCGTCGGGTCGATGAGCTTGAGCTTGTACTCGATATGTCCCTCCTTGTCCTTCTCAGCAGCCAGCTTCGGGGCGGAAGTTGGGCGGGGCGAGAGGTGATGCCGTGTGACTGGGGCATCGGGATGGGATAGGCGGGCTTCCCATTCGCGCAAAGCTTGTGAGGACGAAAGTGGAGGTGATGATGTGGTCTGATCGGGATCGTCAAGGGGCTGTACGATGCTGGCGGAGGAGGATCGACATGTCTTGATGGAAGGCAGAGGGGTTGAGGAGAGGGAGTGGGCGAGCTTGTGCCATGGTGAGGGTCGCCGGGGAATGGCCGCAGCAAGCTTAGGCGATGTGGGAGTGGAAACCGCAACCGGCGACATTGGGTGATTTGTGGAAGTCGGTGACGTCGATGTGCGCAGTCTATCGTCGCCGGCAAGGTAGCCGGCGAGGTATCCGTCGACTGTCTGTCAATGCCCGCCGTTGGTCAGTAGGATGTGCAAAGGATATTTGGCTTCTACATCGAATGACCATGTTGATGTGAATGTCCAAACTGGCGGCTCTGGCGATGAAGGAGAAGCTCAAAGTCATAATCGATCGATCATCTTGCGCGAATGGTTCGATTGAAGGTGGCAAGGGTCAAGAAGAGGGTCAAGAAGAGGGTCAAGAAGAGATCAAGTCAGTCTTATCTCGGGTTTTGTCAGAAAGGCGGTGAAAGGAGGTTTCGAAGACCGAGTCGACCGAAAGAAAGCGAGAAGAGAACAAAGCGGAATCAACAATTACACGTCAATTCCCATGCATCCGGCCGTTTATCCCCCGATCGCAGACCCTGTCAGTCAGTTGAAGAGCGATCTATCTTGGTGCATTCGAGGTCATCTTGTGGGCTGAATAGATCCAATATCTCTCGCAGCAACAATCTCAACTGGCACTCATTCGCTCACAATGGGATCTACTGGGTCTAACCCTTTCCTCCCTTCCACCCTCCCCCTCCTTCCCTTGCCACCTCCGCAACTCCTCTATCCCTACCTCACAATCTCGGTGCCCCTCTCCTCATCTCATCTCGCCCTGGTCATGGACTCCATCGCCGATAATGTGCGCGATCAGAAGGTCGAGGATGCGGCGAGGATGATCGCGGTTGTACCGGTCGTGGAGATCGAGCGACGGATCGGGAGATGGGCTTGTGGTGAGTTCGGCTGAATCAGGAATGAGTCGCGATTGCTCATTAGTATGACAGCGGCTAAGGTCAAGAGGGTTGAGAGGTCGCAGAAGGATGAAGATACATATATGGTCGTGCTCGAGGGATTGGTAAGTCGTCGATGAGGAGCCTTAGCTCTACGCGCACATCGTTTGTGACTCGCTGATACCGCTGCAGGCAAGAATCCGCCTCCCTCGATCTCTTCCTCCAGTACTGTCGATTCTCCCGCCTCTCGCACTTCCTAGATCGACTTTCTCGCTACCCCTTCCATTACTGCAAACGCCCAGCTCAGTCGACCTCATCCCCTTAGCGACTCGACTCCTCCCGTCACAATTGCACGACCGTCTTGTCATGATTCCGCCATCTCTCCTCACCGATCTGCTCGTCACGGTCCTCGGTATCGACTGGGAGCTACGAGTTGAGCTGCTCGGCATACCTGATGTGGAGAATCGGAGCTCCCGGGTCAGGGAGATCCTACTCGGTCTTATGGCAAACCGAGGTCTCCCACCGCTCGAAGAGGGTTACGCCAAACCGTCTCGCCGACCGGCACCATTGTCTACCGCCCTGGTCCGCCGATCCCCTTCCAACGGTCCTCCACAACCTCAGATCCCGGAAGACCTGCAGCCCTTACAAGTGACCTTTACTCGGCGAGAAGCCGAGCTCGCCCCAGCTGTGCATCAGACAATCACCCGCGAGCTCACACGCCTTGTGAAGATACCGCCGCAGTCCGCCGAATATGGAGTCGGGAAGACATATATCGAATGGTTGCTTGCCCTTCCTTGGAAGAAGCTCAGCGAGGTTGGCCAGGATCTAGATCTCGACGAGGCCAGGAGGAGGATGGAGGCGGAGCATGAGGGACTGGAAGGTGTGAAGCGGAGAGTCATCGAGTATCTCGCCGTGTACAGGTGATCGGCCTTGCCTCCAACGATTTATTAGCTGACTAAGTATCAGGTTGAAGCGGCAGCTCTTCGTCGAAGGACAGGACAAGAAGGCAAAGGCCGCAGAGAACGTCGAAGCTCAACCGGACCAGAGCGCTGTGGACCCAAGTACTGCGAAGGAGCTCATGGAGCTTATACCATCGGATGAGCGGAAGGCGATCGAGCAGCCCAATCCCGAAGTATCGCCTCTTGATCAAGACGGTCCTCCCGAGGACGTCTATCGGGATAAGGGTCCAATCCTGCTCCTTGTTGGACCGCCTGGCGTAGGCAAAACGTGAGTAATCCTCGGTAATAGTCCGCAACCCAGGTTGAGCCAATGCAGCTCGATCGCCCGATCATTGGCTACCTCACTTGGACGTAAATTCCATCGGATATCGCTGGGCGGTGTACGCGATGAGGCCGAGATAAGGGGTCACCGAAGAACGTAAGATGAGCGCTCGTCTTTCAAGGGACGAGCTGAAGTCTTTCAGGTATGTCGGTGCGCTGCCTGGTATGCTGGTACAGGGATTGCGGAAAGTCGGGGTATCAAACCCGCTCATCTTGCTTGACGAGCTTGACAAGGGTGGGCTTGGTATTTCTCCCATACGATCGCCACTGACGCAAATTGTTCCAGTCGGGACCTCCAACTACCACGGTGACCCATCCGCCGCTCTTCTCGAAACCCTTGATCCTGCCCAGAATTGGGCATTCCACGATCAGTATGTCATACTCCTTTATCAGGAGCGACGCTGATCAATTCCAGCTATCTGGGCGATGTCCCCATCGACCTGTCTCAGTGCATGTTTGTCGCCACCGCCAACACCCTCGATACCATATCCCCACCCTTGTTGGATCGCTGCGAAGTCATCGAGTGCTCTGGATATGTCACGGACGAGAAATTGGCGATCGCGAAGAGGTTCTTGCTGCCCAAGCAAGTGAAGGAGAATGGCTTGAGTGATGAGGGTGTGAACATGGCGGATGAAGCATTATTGAGGGTCATCACGGACTACACACAGGAGGTGAGCTGGTCCAGCGTGGCCGCGATTCTGCTCATTTCTGCAGGCCGGTGTGAGGTCGCTCGAAAGAGAGATAGGCAAACTTTGCCGGACCAAGGCAGTCGAGTTCTCCTCATCCAGGGACAAGCACGACTCAAAGAGTTACAATCCTTCCGTGTCTGCCGAGGATGTCGAACGGATACTTGGCATTGCGAGGTTCGAGCAAGAGGTACGCGAAGGGACACATCGTCCGGGCGTCGTGACGTGAGCCTCATGCTCTTCTTGCTGTGTCTGCTGATCTGCTGACTGGACCTAGCGGCATGGCATATCGAGGATCCGGAAACGGGGGGATTCTCCTCATCGAGTCGACGCTCGTCCCCAACGGCAAGGGACGGCTATTCCTCACCGGTAGTCTCGGCGATGTGATCCGAGAATCAGCAGAGCTGGCCCTTACCTGGGTGAAGTCACGAGCGGCGGACCTCGGCGTCGAAAACTCGCTGAAAGATGTCGATGTCCATGTGAGTTCACCTAGAGAGGGGTAGGCAGGATGCTGACGGGAGACAGCTGCACCTTCCCGCTGGAGCGGTGAAGAAGGATGGGCCGAGCGCTGGAGTGGGCATGGTCCTGGCATTCGTCGGCTTGTTGACGGGGAGGAGCATGCCTTCTACCGTGGCGGTGACGGGGGAGATCACCCTCCGTGGCGCTGTGTGAGCAATGACTCTGACCCAAGACACCGCAGTTCGGGCTGATTGAAGGTAGCACGGCTGTGGGTGGCATCAAGGAGAAGGTCCTCGGAGCACATCGTGCAGGGATCACCAAGTGAGCCCGTTTTGAAGACTCAGGATGGGATTTGTGGAATTGACCGACCTGGCAGGGTCATCCTTCCCAAGCGGAACAGGAAGGATGTACAGGCCGACCTCCCTGAGTCCGTTAGATCAGAACTGAATATCGCGTTCGCATCCACTATAGACGAAGCGCTAGAGGAGGTTTGGGGAAGGGATATCTGGGCTGCGGGAGTGGGTGGGGCCAGGGGAGTGAAGGTTGAGGCTAGGCTGTGAGGGTAAGACATCGCTACATCAGATTCACACTGTACTGTCTGTCCCGTTGTAATCTCGCATGATGCATGACAGAGGTCTACCGCGACAAAGCAGTAACCACACAGGGGACTGATGTCAGCGAAACGGAACTGTCGCCTTCTGCACTCGATACTGGGCGTGCTTCACTCGACGTTTGTCTAAGCTATGCGCGGGAATCGTTAGATACCAGCCGTTCGGAACGCTATGGGCCTCACGAAGCACATGTCAGCGCTGGCTCGTGAATCCCGTTATCACACAATCCCACAAGTCGTCTCGGTCGTAAGCAGTCTCACACGCGTTCCTAACATCGTCTGCCAAGGAATTCAAAGTGATATGCCGCAAAAAGCTCCTGTTTTCTAGATCTCAATGGCGTCTCAAACAGTACTGCCCTTCTGCAGCGTCTCATCCTCCTCTGCCTACTCCTAGGGAAATACCGTAATTCTCATGCACATCTTTTTCTCAGATTGCGTGAGTTCCCGCCAGATCGGTAACTTTCTCAATTCTTCCAACTCATCTGCGCTCAAGCTCCAGCTGGCCTCTTGTTTCGACCCATCGTACTGCATCTCTTTGTCTACCCGTTCCGTGAGAGCACCGCAGGACAGCATTCTGGACGATCTACCACCTTTGTTTACGTCCCGTCCGAAATCGTATGTCGGCAGTTCCAGTTCATCCGAGATGATTAGCCTTCCATCTGCCAAAGTCTCGAGGTCTCTCATCGATGGGTACCTCGGTGGACGCATATCGCTGAATGGCTTCTCTGCTTTCTCATGATCCCGCTCGGCCTCAGTCTTCGGACCATCGGCGACCTCGGAGTCCGGAGCCTCTTTTTGGTGACTCACTCGCGGTACAGCGTCGATGTTGGTCAAATCCGTCATCGCCGCATTGGTCTCGACTGGGCCGGCTGTATACACGTGTGCTTCCGTAGCCCGCTTCAGTCCCAACCCGGTACATGATATCGGCGGATACGTCTTCTTGGACCATGTATTGCTAGGAGTTCCGTCCTTGGTATCCTCGGTGTTCTGCCCGACGGATGGCTCAGTCGGGTCCTGCTCGTCCCGGTCCATACGTGTTGTGTGATCCATCAGTGCAGTGTTCGAATTTCGGGAAGAACAAATCAGGAAGGAGAAAGAGAATGTTGCGGATCGTTTACTTGTCGCGTCAGCTTCTCAACGGAGGGAGCTATCCTTTGAGCTCGACGCTTCTTGCACGAAACAAGTTCGTGGTGACGAGCGGCCTTCAAAGGAGCCACTGAGGGAGGAGCAGATCGAGCATCGCACAAAGCCGGTTGACGCACGCGACATGAGGGCAAGATGAGGCCAAGCATCCCCCCCCGCCCCTCGGGCGGCTGTTTCGGTATCGATTTCGATGCGACATTGATGCATGCTCTCAAAGCTTAGATCGGACAAGATCCATGACCTTCTGCTCGCAATCCCCAAACGCTCTGGCGTCATCAGCCTGATTCCCTCCCTGTTCATTCGAGACTCACTTCAACGCATACGACAAGCGTCGACTGACATTCGCATCCGCCGCTATACTCTCGTCCAGCGCCGATCCCTCGTCCGCCAAGAAATCCTTAGGATGTGGTTCTTACAATCCATCAGCCCAGACCCACTCCTTTGATTGAGAGACTTACCTTTCCCATTGGCTTTCGGCGCCACCCCGGCCTTCGGACCAGCCACATCCATCTCCGCCCCTCTGAACGCCTTGACATCCTCATCTTCCGCCATCGCCTTCAAAATTTTCCCAGGTACGGTGATATGGTCCACTCCGAGCGTCGAGATCGCCATGACCTCCGTTGGGGTGATTATACTTCGATTAGCTCCATTTCCAATCTGGGACTTACCAAGCGGGCATGACCAATGGCCGTCTCTCCATCCCCTGATACACCTCCACGATTCGACTAATCACCTGCGCCATGGGATGTTCCCTGGCCGTATCCCCATACTCCTTCCATGTCTCCGGCTCGAACTGCGTGCTCAGCTCATTGAAGTACGGGGCGATATAGAGACACTCCGCCTGGACCGCTGCGAGCGCTTGGTCCATCGAGAAGAGGGTTGTGGCGAGGGTTTGGATACCGGTAGACTCCAGCTTTGCGGCTGCGGCCATGCCTGCGCCAGTAGTAGGGATCTTCAAGCATACTCGGTCTTGGCGGATACCATTGGACTCGAAGAGCGAGATAAGACGATGGCCATGTGCGAGGGAGGCGCTGGCGGAGTGGGAATATCGGGGCGAGAGCTGGGCGTGTACTCGACCTGTGATGTGGGGGAGCACAGCTTTTGCCAGGAGGACGGCCTGTCATCAGCCAGGAAGGTGGGTGGACGTACGAAGAGGTCGAGAGCCAGATCAACAGCTTCGTCGATGGGTAGGTTCGCTTTCTTGACTTTAGCGATGACGTCGCCGACGAGCGCTTGATCTGGATCGGGAATGACCACTCCAGCAATGAGAGCTTGGTTGCTCGCTACCTGTCAGCAAGTGAAGGAAGGTGAGACGTACTCATATCGTGGAATGGACCGAGCTCGCGCGCGATGGTCGGGTCGAGCTGGTCGATATCGATCGTCACGCGGCGCCGAATTTCTTCAAGGGCGGACATTTTGGCAAATGGGCAATGGACCGGTGTAGGAGTTATGTGCAGATGGAGTTCTTGTTGACTTTGAGGAAGAAGCGGACTTCGATTCACCCCAGACCCAATAATGATAGTCGGCAGAATCCCTCCGCCACGTCATTCCCCCGATGCTTCCGCCGGAAGCTTAATGGGGAAAGCATTCTCCTCCTCGGGACTTAAAGGGACCCCTCGTCCCTCCCTGCATACCGACGCCTCCTCAGCCCTCGATGATACTCCTTCTTTGATCTTGAGCGTAATCGGCAGACGTACATCCCGACATCAACCTAATATACCCTATGTTCCATATACCCAGCATAGTCCATTAAACAATCTTGAACCCCTGGAGTCCATCACAACCATGTCCTCGCCTCACCCTACGACACTGAAAACCTACGCCTCCCGCGCCTCGCTCCATCCTAATCCCACGGCCAGGCGATTACTCGGCATCATGGAGCGGAAACGATCCAACCTGTGCGTCAGCGTGGACGTGACGACCTGTTCCGAGGCGCTGGATATCGTCAAGACGGTAGGGGGGAGTGTATGTATGGTCAAGGTGGGCAACCATAATATCGCTCGCTTCTTGCTGATGGGAGAGGGTAGACGCATTGCGATATCATCGAGGATTTTACCATGGCTTTCGCCGAGGAATTGGTGAAGTTGGGCAAAGAGCTGGATTTCGTGATTTTCGAGGATAGGAAGTTCGCGGATATCGGTGGGGTCATCTACCTCTTCGTCGACATCGCTTTTTTACCCCTATTTCCCTTGTTCAGCTGTCCATCATCCTCCTTCGCTCTTCTCCACTGTTTCTGTGCAGACCTCGGATCATTTTCTTAACCCGTGCTCTCCGAAGTTGGAGCTGACTTTTCTGCTCGTTATTCACGTCCCCTCTTCCGGCTGTCACCGCTGCCGACCTCTCCTGCCAATCACCATTCTTCCCCTCCTCCCCTACCCATCCCTCTATTCGCCTTCTCCCCTCCCCGCCCCTCGCCCCACCCCCGCCGCCCCCAGGCAATACCGTCACCCTCCAATTCTCTTCCGGCACACACCACATCTCCACCTGGTCCGACCTCACCAACGCGCACCCCCTCCCCGGCCCCGGGATAATAACCGGTCTATCCACCATCGGTCGTCCCCTCGGTCGTGCACTACTCCTTCTCGCCGAGATGTCGTCGAACGGCAATCTCGCGACTGGCTCGTACACCCAGTCCGCAGTGAAGATGGCGCGTGAGGCGGGGAGGGAGTTTGTTGTGGGGTTCATTGCTATGCGCCGGGTGGACGAGGTTGAGGAGCTGGATGTTGAGGAAGATTGGTTGGTGATGACTCCCGGAGTAGGGTTGGGGAGTATGGGCGATGGTATGGGCCAGCAGTATAGGACCCCGAGGGAGGTGGTGTGTGAGTGTGGGTGCGATGTGATTATCGTTGGGAGGGGGATCTATGGGGTTGAAGGTGGGGAGGGGGCGGTTAGGGATGAGGCGGAGAGATATCGGTTGGAGGGGTGGAAGGCTTATGAGGAGAGGTTGAGGAGATGACGTAGTGGATCTTTCGGATGCAAGCACTTCTGGAGTCCTTCGTCAGTCTTCCGTCAAGAGTGCCGGCCGGAACGGAAACAACTGTTCGGACGTCGGAAGAGTGAGATACAATGCATGTCTGGAGGTTTGTTGTGAGGCTAATCCGAGTCCACCTCAATCACGTCGTCATACCCCTCATCTCCCTCCTCTCCAAACGTGAAATCATCCTCATCCAACATCGTCGCGTCAATCACCTCCGCCTGAGACGTCCCACTACTTCCAGGCCTCGTCTTCACGCCTGTAGTCGACAACATGTTCCCACCACCCAACCTCGCCCAGGGATCAGGCTGCTCCTCTGTCTCCTGCTGATTTGTCGGAGCTGGTGTTAAAGGCCGTCCATTCGTGGTGGGCGGAAGCGATCCCGGTGGCCGTCGCTTGAGAGTGGTGCCTTCCCCGCCGAATGACTTTGGTGATTTGGAAGTCTCCACGCCAGGCTTCTTGACCACTTTGTTCGGATCCAAGGGGTGGTATTTGAACCCGAAGAAGAATTTGCCAGCGGGGAGGACGAGTGCTGCGGGGACTTTTCGATCGGTATCGTTGAGTGACTCTGGCGTGATGATTCGGGGACCACTGTGCGGATGAGCACCGTTGATTCCAATGAGAGAGCCCGACCCACTCGTTACGATTGATCCTACTACTCCGATCCACCTCCTCGATCTTCTTCGCCAAACCCTTCCCCTTCACCTTCTTCCCACTCAAACTCTGGCCGACCCCCGTAAAGCTCTCTAGAGGCGTACTATCGCCCGACCCGCCCGGCCGCATCGAAGCGACCGAAGCCGGTCTCGATGATCCCGCTGACGCCGACGTCGTCCCCCCCAGATCGATCTTCAGCTTATCCGCCATCGTCGGGATCGGTGCAGGAGCAGGACGGGGGGGCTCTACGTATCCGACTGGCGTAGCGAAATCGACCTCGAGGTCGGTATCGATCACACCGATTCCGGGGCCTTCCGGGACGGTCTCCATAATGAGGAATTCGAATGTTAGGGAGTTGTACGTGATTTCGATGGTGTCACCTTTGGTGAGGGTAGAGTAGAAACGGAGGGCAGATTCGAGGCTAATATTTTCAGCTTGGATTTGTGATGAAGATATGAACATACACGGCTTTGGCATCCGATACTTGAAGGAAATCGGTAGATTGCGCCTGGATCTTCACCATCTTGCCCTTTGGCAACTTTGCCCCAGTCAGTCTGACAGGCTCGCCCTCACTCAGTCCCAGCGTTTTCATCATCTGCCACGAGTCAGCCTAGCTCGACCAGACTCGGCGAGAATGCTGACCCATGCTGGGAGGTGAACGATCCCCTCGTCCGCGATGAACTCCAGCACACCGGCATGAGTCTGGTTGACCGTCGGATTCCGGGGATTCCGGAGCTGGAAAGTCCAAGGTCCGGGAATGTCGAGCGCGGCTAGCCTCACGTCAGTGAAGATCTAAACCAGGTATAACTGTGAATTACACAGCTTGGCAAGAGCTGATGGTGGCATGATGACTATCCTCATCAGTACAAGCTCACCACACGGCAGTACTCACTCTTGCCCCCGTACAGCAGCTCGGACCGCTCTTTCCCACCCATCACTGCCACCGAGTACGCCTTGAAGTAGTCGTCATAAGCACTGACACAGATCAGCCCTGACTTTCTTGACAGAGTGAGTAGCCCACCTTGGGGGAGGAGCTCTCATATATCGACCCATGCCCATGCCCATCTGCCCGCCCATAAGCTGAGCGAGCAGCCCACTAGGTCCAGCTCTGGCAAAGGGGGAAGCGTCCAGGTCATCTGTTTCAGTACAAGTCGATCGATGGCGAGGGTGAAAGAGAGCAGGAAGGAGCTGTCACGTCAGCATGCGATCAAGAGCAATAATTGCTCAGTGGCGACGGACCTTCTTCCTCATCGTAACCGTGATTCATGATGTCGAAGAAGATTTACAACAATCTTTGAAGCTGGTGAAGCGAAACGAGAAGAGGTTTTCCAGATATAGCACAGAGTCAAGATCAATGAATCAATAGACAATTGGAACATTCAGATTGGAGAACCACCACGCCAGCGATGAAATACCTCCGCTCAGCGCGCCTAGCCTTCACTTTCTCCCACTTTCCTCTGACATCTACCTGGTCTCTCGAGCCGATGAACAACCCCTACCTCCCCTCCTCACCCGCCTCCTCCTCCACCTCGGCCTTCCAGAACTTCCCCTCTTCCTCCAAACAACCCATCACTCGCTCCCGAACCCTCTTCTACCTCTCCATCCGGGATTCCTCCACAACCAGTTATTCTCGAGGACCGAGACGGGGTACGGCGCAGTACGGGGATACGGTGGATGTGGCGGATGACGAGCAGGAGGGTCTGATCGGTGGGAGGGATGGGAGTATTAGGGTTGGGGTGAAGGGTCTACCGCCGAAATGGTTGGTCTGTCTTGGCGGTTGGGCTGTGGTCGAGCTGATGGGAGAAGGGTGGATCTGAGTGATGAGGTTGAGGAGATACTGGGACGAGCAAAGACAAAGAGTGGTTCCCATCGTGGATCTTCGGAGAAAATTGTGCTGACGAGAAGCAGTCACCGTATTGGACAAGCTGCATGCCAAGCACGTCCTACCAGGCTTCACCGACCGGTCCGCAGAGGAGCGCGAAATAGAAAGACAGACCACCGATATTACTCGAGTACATCCTCTTACTCGCCACTTGGTGTTCGACTGAGGAACTGCTCCAGGATATCCGACGATGTACGAACCTCATTTCCTCAATCCAACCCACATCCCGAGCGGCTCGCGTCGAAACAGTCACCGCGACAAACGTCCAGCGAGGTCTAGCTCAGAAGGTGCAGGAGCTATCCGGTCAATTCCGGAAAAAACAACGGGTCTACATGCAGAGTTCGTCCCCACCTCTCCTGAGACTTCTATCCCGTTGACCCGAGCAGAGCTGCAAGGTCACGCGATTAAGAACAAAGACCTCTTAGCCGCGAGCGGAGCCATAACGCTGAAAGGCGCCGACAGCCTCGACGAACTCCAGGAGGACGAGCAGGCCGTAGGTCCCTTCACCTGACGACGCTGACTCGGCAGTCGAAATCGCAACTGCAATCCCAGTCTCAAGCGGTTTCCGGGGTAGACCTGAATATCGAACAGCGGACGAACGAGATCACCCAGATTGCGAGTTCGATCTCTGAATTGGCAGATCTTTTCCGGGATCTGGGAGGCATGATCGTGGAACAAGGGACGGTATTGGATAGCGTGGAGTATAATGTCCAGACTACGGCTAGGGAGTTGGTCGGGGCGATTGAGGAGCTGAAGGTGGCTCAAAAGTGAGGCTTGATTCACCTCACAGCCGTCGGGTTGAGACGAGGAGAACCGAGTGACTCACGATGTGCAGATATCAGGCGAATACTAGTCGACGGAAGTGTATCCTCTTCCTCATTCTACTTATCGTCGGCCTCATCATTGTCCTCATTTACAAACCTCGAGGCGGATCGTCGTCAGCACCACCACCGACACCTACATTACCTGGAACGACAGAAATCGGCGACGTAGAGCTGCCCGCATCCTCCGCCACCCATTTACTTTCGCGTCCCAGCGGGAGCCGGAGACCGCATAGACCTCATACCAGGCCGCCGGCTCTACCGTCCCCGTCTGAAGGAATCACTTGATGACTTGGAGTGAGAGGGAGTACCCAGCATGATGATATCCACATGCATCCTCATCTATACCTTCTATACTCACAAGTAGCGTGCACCAGATGAGATAGAGGTGATGAAGGAATGATGGCGGATACGGGTGAAGGAGTTGCGGTTCAGATGCAGCGTCCTTCGGAAGAATCCTCACATCATCCTCATCCGGTCAGTCCATGTTTTGACACAGGTGATTGAGATGACAAAGGCGCGTTGACATCAGCCTAGGATTTTCAATTTCGAGACAAACGATGGCGCGATACCATAGCGTCTTGTTGTCGCCCTGCATCTCCGTGGAGATCTCGAGCTCATGGTCAACCATCCAGAAGTAGTGCTCCCGCAGCCAAGCTTTCATCTTCTCCATCAGATCGGAGCAGAGCGCGAGGAGGCGAAGCGCTTGGCAGACCAGGATGAGGTAGCGGATCTAGAGGTCAAGTTCCAGTACTGATTAGAGACCCACCGCTATCACCCCAGCGTACGAGCCGCGCAGGGGTTGCTGGCTGGGATCGCATTGCGCGTAGAGGACCTGGGGAAGCATCTATAATAAGCTCCCCCAGAAGAAGGCGACGTACTTGGGTGTCGGGCTCAACGAAGAAGACTCGGAGCAGCTCCTCAGCCTTGGCATTTCAAGCTGCCGCCAGGTCTGGGAGATGACGAGCTCCGAGTGACAGTGTGTGAACAGTGGTCGCTATCTTCTAGAGCTGTTTCTGTCCTGTGGCAGATCACAATCTACGTCCCTTAGCCATTGTTCCCTCAAAACAGGGAGGACTTGGAAGTTTCGCTCCCCATCACGTCGCTCAGACCGTCAGCAATGACTGTCTCAGGTACTCACCCCATAACCCCGGCTGGGTCTCGTACGGCTTGAGCGTGAAGAGATGGTTCTTGCCTTCGGGACAGAGGATGGGTGAATACGTCACCGCGAAGACCTCGTTCGTTCCGTCAGGTTCTTACAGAGCCGTCAGAGGAGCTTGAGCGTCGATGGGCTGGGAATCTGAGAGGGAAAGGGGAGGAGGATCTCGAGTGGGTGGTGTGGGATGGGCAGGATGGACGTGTTGTGGTGGGAGTATACAAGTTGATGGCTGATTCAGCATGATGGTCTTCACTTGAGCAGAGCCCCTTCCTGAAAGGATGAGCGAGAAAATGGGATGCCGAGCAAGTGATGCATGGGCGGCATGACGAGTTTTACCCTTGCGGTTTGATTGGGAAACTATCCAAGTTCCGCCGGAAGCAACCTCCACCGGGATATGACCGGATTTCCCGGCTCGCGTTTGACTTTTGACTTTCTCCACCGATCATTCCTGTTTTAAACTCCTCATCCTGCCCCCACTCACGCTCAATGAGCCCTGGGTAAATGATCGAGTGATGTCATATGCTTCTCCGTCGCCGGGTCAGATGTTCGAGTTTCGCTTGTATGGCCTGCACCAAAGCTGTGAGAGTCTGCTTCTGCTCTATCCAGGCTGGACTGACAAGACAAAGTGACGACTGACACTCTGATCAATTTCTTCTCAAACGGAGGTGAGGTCTGACGATATCTGATCTGATGTACGCCAGTCCGCGTTCTTGGAGTCCTCCTCCATCCCCAGCCTCAAAGCGATCGTCAGTGGGCGCAAGTCTGGGTGTCGTCAAGGGAGGAGGTGGAGATCTGCCTGAGGCTGAAGACCACATTCGAGGGACGGGGCATGTGAGTCTGACGTCTGGGTCTGTTCTGACAGTAGTGCCATATCCCTACCTCCTGACCAAGCTGTGTCCACTCCGCCCGGCTGGCTCACTCCCGACAACACGCCCTTGCTTTCCGCCTTCCCGCCATCTCCACGCAGTCTTGCTTCTCGAGCGATCCGAATCGAGTCTTCCACTCTTGGCTTCCTTCGTATGGATCCGCAAGGACCACTCGCGAGAAACCTGTATATCATGGGGTTACCGCTTGATATGACTCAGTGAGTCACCTGAATGATAAGCTGATGACAGGATGCAATTCAAGAACCTCTTCCTCCCTTTCGGCATGGTCGAGCATTCCACTCTCCTCTCCCAGCTTGACGGTCTCGGTCGTAGAAGGTGAGTAAGAATGCTGGATCCACTGATGATAGGGGCTTCATTCTCATGTCGACACATCACGAGGCGACGGAGGCTTTGCAGGGTATGAACGGGAGGTGGCTCGAGTGAGTGGAAACGGAAGCTTGAGCTGATGAGGAGTGGGTCCGAGGTCGACGTCTCATGGGCCCTAGTGCAGAGGGAGACCAAGCACTTCGGGTCGGGTGAGCTGCTTTTTCGACATCACTAATTGCAGGTGCCTTCCCCGCCCTTCCCAATCGAGTCATTCACCCACCCTCAATCCCGACCCGTCGTGAGGCCTCGCCAGATAGCTCGGTTGTGGTCGACAATCTCGTAAGTCCACTCTATGTCCTCCGGACTGACCCCAGGACTCGTCATTCTTCCCCAACGCCGGTGCGATCCGCGAGATCTTCTCTCACTTCGGCCCCGTCCTCCGCGTTACCGTCCTTCGCAGCGATCCGCTCCAAGTCTTGATCCAATTCGAACACTCAATCTCGGCGACAGCTCTCATCAACTCGAATGGCATGTTCCTAGGCGGGCGTACGATCCAGACCAGACCCTTCCCTTGCACCGCCTCGCCCAATCCGGCATTCAAGTTCGATCCGTTCGGCGAAGAGCTTCCCAATGAAGTCAGTCAAGGAATCAACCGAAAGGCGTCAAGCTCCAGTAGACTCAAGGCCGATTCGCGGCGCTTCGTACCGCCCGGTTGGCAGCCCTCGCGCGAGAGCCCGTGGAGAGACCGAAGATCAAGTCCGAGCAACGCTAATAGCAATGAGAGCAAGACGTCGTTCGGGACGAGCAAGACGAGCAAGTCGATGCCGACGGAGTGGACGGTGATTGATCGCTGGCACAACTCGGCGGCGTTCTGTGAGTGAGAGGTGTAGTCGGGCTGACGACAGAGCCGCTAATCCCCCGAACACCAATATCCTTCACTGACCTCTCATCAATCCTTCGATCGACCAAGACCCGCCAAGGATCCGTCAAGACCTCAAAGCCTGCTCGCTCAACCCGATGACGCCCTGCCTTCAACCCCATCTGACCTTGACGAGACTCCTGAATCCTGACGCGTGACTGTACCATCAAGCCCAAGCTCATGAAGCCTATGCGTACATAGCCATGCATCGTCATACTCTACGATCCGAACTGTTTTCATCAGCGCTGTTGGCACAGGATTTCAACTGATCGCTGCGCAACGATCTGAGACCAATCGCTATCCAGTGATCACCAACGCACACTCACCAGCTTCTCCGCTACCCAATTCCCCCACCCCACCGGCTTCTCCCCATCCTCCCACGCATAATCCTCCGCCTTATTCTGCACCACCACCTGCCTCTGCCTTATGATCGGAGCACTCTGCACCCTAATCGGCTTTCCCGCGCCTCTCGCAACCACCCCATCTCCTCCATCTACCAACGTACACCCACTCGTACTCCCGGTCGTCGCGACTTTGAACCCCAACATCCACCTCCCATTCAGGATCTCCCCATGTCGTCTCAACGCATAGCTCGCAGCGGTCGGGGTATCATATTCCACTACCCACCAATTACTCCCCTGTGGTCCGGGGCGATAACTGTTGACCGGACCAACTTGTGAGAGGTACGGCTCGAGCGCGGCGAGTCGCTCTGGGGGTGGACCGAAGACGTGTAAGGTCGTCGTGTCAGGTTGTGGTTGGAGGGAGGGTGGTAGGGGAAGGGAAGGAGGGGAGGAGACGGTTCGGACGGGTGTGGGGGAGTCAACCTCGCGGAGGGAGGTCGTAGGGGGGAGATCTTCTTCAAGGGCGAATGTTTGGGTGGCGCCGGTCCGTCTAGCGTTCCGAGGACTGCCAACCACGCCCATCACGTCAAGTCAAAAGCGTTACATGGTACCCAGCAATTGTGATTTCGCGACCAAGAGCAAGGATGGTCGGTTCCAGGCATCGTATCGTCGAGAGCAGTGAAGGGAGACAGGACCCACCTCTCGCCAGCCCCCGGAGTGAACCTCGCCGTCGGACTCCGTCTCTGCGCCGGACTCGTACTCATCGCCATCCCACTCCCCATCCCCCCAACCGGTGACTGTCCATGTCCAAGAGCTAATTTCCCAGCTGGGGAACTCGCGAAGGAGGGCAGGAACTTGATACCCTCTGCCATTTTCGCGTCTTCCGGGTCAAGCTCGTCGCCTGCGAATCGGGGTCGGGTTAGTGCCGAGGAGGAGGCGAGGTGGTGGGAAGGGCGGGAGGGGGTGTGGAAGGGCACGTGCGAAGTGGTGGAGGTCGTCCACCAATCTGACATGATGACGTTGACTCGAGTCACGGATTGTATAGCGACGGAGAGAGGTGGGTTTGAGGCAAAGGAATTTGTAGGTTGGGAACAGAATCCTGGGTGTTTTTGATCCCCCTGTTTAAGGCAGGGCAGCTCGGCTGGGTCAAGCAGGGGTCCACTATCCGGGAGGCATGAAACAAAATTCTGTGACTTATACAGCTGAGAGGTGTGTAGACTCCGTATCTGCAATCGGTTACTACCTTTTGTCTATATCTATGCACGTAAACCTCTCTCCTACCGGTACTCCTCGATCACGCTTCTCGGCTTGACATACTTGCCAAGCGGGACGTACGGCATGTCATATCCAAATGCCGGGAGCGCGCCGAGTTCGAGACCTCGAGGCGTGTCTGTCCATTGTGGTGCGGCCGTCACGCCCAGGACCAGGACTCGGAGACCATACTTGTAATCTGTCCCATGTTTAGACCAGCTGCGAGGGAATGGAGGGATACAGACCAGGTGTGCCGAGAGCAGCGCCCGACTGCGAGTCGAGTACCGCGATCAGATCGGGTACGCCGGCGACAACCTGATCTCAGCTCAGTCCAACAGTCTCTCACCCACCTTGACATCCCCGTCGACTTCGTGCTCACAAAGCAGGTTCTCGTTCTTGAAAGGAACTACTCATCAGCCTTGATCCGATTCGAGACACCTACTCTTCATGGTACCCTCAAACTTCAATTTCGGACTTTGCGGATCATCTGCCTCCTCCTCATCCGTCGGCAGGGCCTGAATGATAATCTCGCCGATCGTGTGGCCCTTATATAGCCTCCTGCCAACATCCACGATCTTCCCCGCGAACAGCACGCGAGCCGTCTCATCTCCGCCCAGCGCGTCTACCAGGACGTACCCGACATTGCCGACGTTCGCCTGTTTATTGGCCAGGGCTACCGCTCGTCCAAGTCGCCAGGATTGGGAGACGGTGTTCTTGATGAGCGCCTTCTCGCAGAGTTCCTTGTCAAGTGGCTTGAAGGCTGCGCCCGCGTGTGTACCCATTTCGACGCAGCCCGCACGGAGGACGGAATCAATGTCCTTGTAGTGCTTGGCTTTGGTCATGAACTGGGGTATCAGCTCTGATCATCTTCAGCGACGCACAGTTACGCTTCCGTCTCCACTGCTCATCGCGGCTGGAAGGATGGACTCGCCACGTGTACCCTTGTCATACACGTTCGGCGTCACTTGCCATCCCGTGGGATATGCGCGGCCCTGCCGTTAGCGCAGACCCCTCTTGAGCGACGCACCATGAAATCTCCATCCACAACAGGGATATTGAAATACGTGCTGGCCCCGGTGATCATGTTGATCATTCCATTGCCTCCACCTATCTCGAGCGCGGCCAGAGCTCCCATGTTCCGCACCTGACATCAGCGATGCTCATCGTGACCAAATTCACGTTGAGGAAATCCTGCATTTCCTGAACCGCCTCGTTATATCTGCCATCAGCCGAGTCCACCAGCTACGACTCACTCCTCGCCCATCAACCTCTCAGCCGAGACCTCGGGAGATCCGATACCTCCTCCCCAACCGACTACATCATCCGCACTGACCGAAGCTAGATCGATGACCCGGATAGTCTCCCCTCTCCTTACCATCTCGCGCAAAGCCAAAAAGTCGTGCGTAGGGCTCCCACCACCACCGCAACCTAGGATATAACAGCCCGCGGCGATCCACTCCAGGTCGATCTCGGAAAGAAACCACTCGCCCTTCTTGACGCTCGGCTTGTATTCCAGTATGTGATCTGCAGTCCAGCTCACATCGAGACCCGGCAGATCTCGCTTCTGGTTGACGGCCACGATCTTAGGGATGGATGTCGAGGATTGGGTAGCTTCCGGTGGGAGGTCTTTGGTGTCTCCGTTCGCAAGTCCATCCGCTCCCGCCGTTCCGGTCCATTCACCGGCAGCCTTGACGTAGAATCGACACCGTCCGGTGGTATCTGTCTTCAGCGCTGACACAGCATATCCACTCACAAGCAATGGGTATGCTCTCGCTCTCGACAATCACCGTCTTATCCGGACTCGCACCACCAGCGATCGCCTTTTCAATGGCCCTCTTCTCCACCCTCTTCCGAACCTCGGCGATCGAGCTCGTCGAGGTGTCCTCGAACGTATCAATGACCCCAGAGACCTGCGCACAAGCGGCACCGACCGCATTCGCCGCGTCGTAGAATGGGAATCGGTAGACCTTGCTGACCCCTCGCAGCGTATCTGGAGCAAGGATAGCGCCTCCACCCACGAGGTATGCCGGGATATCCTGGGTATTCATCTTCATGCTATCCAATGCCAGCTCGATATTCGTCTTCATCCGCGCTTGTGCCACTTCCAGGTCGGCCTTGTCGAGATGCTTGGTCAGCTCGGGATTCCCGACCCCGGGTGCACGACCCAGAGCTACGACGATATCCGTAGCTGTAAGAGTCTGCCCGCCGAAAGAGAGGGACTCGTTGATGCGGTACCCGACGGAATCGGGGCCAACGATGGTCTTGCCAGTCTCGTCTTTCCGTACTCGAGAGCCTCCACCGAGACCGAAGCTATCATCAGCGATGTCCAGCGGAAATAGGACGTACCTGTGGACATGCGGCATGGAGAAGTTCAGCGAGACGCCGCATAGCTCATGATGGGCCGCTGCTTGCCGAGGGAATCCGGTCGGTCTGCGCGGGGTCAGCGAGGACTCATCCTTAGACGGAGAATAGTACTGACAAGAGCACCCCGACTTCAGTCTGCGGAGGTCAGCTACACCACAATGATCTCAGATAGTGACTTACCGTCGTCCCGCCCACATCGAGTACCAACGCCGTCTCCTTCCTCGCCTTCCCGCCCGCCGCAAGACACGCCAAGAAACTCGCTCCTCGCATTGAATTGGTCGGACCGGATGAGAAAGTCTTGATAGGATACTTTTCCGCTTGAGCACAGGTCATGAGGGTTCCGTCATTGGAGGTAAGGAAAAGTGGACATGTGAGGTCGAGGGCATGGGTAGAAGATTGGAAGCCGGCTACGGTCTTGGCTGCGAAGGAAAGCAGAGCTGCGTTAAGTATCGTCGCATTCTCCCGTTCCAGCAGGCCTGCACGTCAGAAAACATTCAGAGTAATGAACATACCTATGTTGGCGACTTCCTTGCTGATGGTGACGCGGACGTCGGGGAGCTGGGAAAGGATGATAGACCTGACGAGCTCTTCTTGCCTCACTGATTGATCGATCGGAGAGTAGACGGCGGAGATAGCGACGGTCTTGACGTTCTGTCGTTTGATCTCCGCACAGATGCCTCCGATCTCGTTGGGATCAACCTGGACCAATCAGCCGAACCTCTCTCGCAGTCGCATGCCTCACACTCGAAATCTCCCTCCCGTCCACCTGCAGTCCTCCCTCGGCGAAGAAGACCGGTCCCTCGAGGACATGTCTCAGCTCATATGGGAAACTCGCGAATGGAGGGGTGAGCCGGCTATATGGTCCACATAGTCGGATAACGCCCACTCGCTCAAGTTTCTTTGTATCCCTCTCGACGAGACCGTTGACGAACGAGGTTGTGCCGATCGATACTGCTTGTATATTGGATTTGTCGACATCGGTCTTGGCGAGACATCCTTCAATAGCCTCTTGGATACCGAAAGTGACGTCCGCAGTGGTTTGTGCCTTGTAGGATGCGAGGACAGGTGTGGTCACTCCGGGAGTGAGGTCGAGGACGACGGCGTCGCTAGAGACAGCTCAGACGGATACGCGGAAAGCGGATTGATGACTCACGTATTGGTCCCTCCGACGTCAACTCCTATTCGTAAGAGACGGCTCGACATGGTGAGTCATTGCGTAAGAGCAGGTATGAACGCAGTAATCTAAAGTATCGGGGGGTGGGCTACATATGCCGTAAAGCTCTTATCTCGGGAAAATGAGGGCATCGGGATCGTCTCAGGGTTTCTTTCCGTTCCTTGTGGTGTTCGCCGTCGGCTTACTCCACCACCAACATCTCCCGCTCGTCAAAGTACCCCCCCCACCCGCCAGGACAGTGGGGTATCGATTTCAGCGGGTTCACCCGCAGATGGGATATCAATGTTTTGTTCCGCTCCCCACTGATCACCCGGTATCTCGAAACTAAACTCTCGTTTTCTGTTCTGTCTCATCAAGCAGTACAACCATCAGACAGTCCTAATCATCATGAACACGGCGAACTTCGCCCACAGGCTCATAGTGCCCATACGCGACGATGAGGCGAAAGTCTGGCAGACCAGTCGATGGGTACCTTCGTCCCTTATCTTCCGGCCCAATTCTGATCGGCGGAACAGCTGAACCGAGACAACGTACCGCTCCCGCCTTCAAGGAGAACATGGGGAGCTTGGTCATATGTAGGATTCTGGGTGACTACCGGTGTCAATATCTCTGGCTGGACCGCCGGATCTGCTCTGCTTTCACTCGGCCTGACTGTCGGTCAGTCGGGGGTTATTCTTTCAGAGGACGAAGGCTGATGTGACGACCAGGTCAAGCCATGGCAGTAGTCGTAGTCGGACAGTGCCTCGTCGCTATGGCCGTCGTCCTCACCGGTCTAGTCGGCGCTAGGTGGCATGTCGGCTTCCCGATGTGGAATAGAGTGAGCAGGCTCGTTTGGCTAGGAGCATGGGAAGCTGATAAGCTTCAGATGACATGGGGTCTCAAGGCGTCCTTCTTCCCGGTCAGTAGAACAATGAAATCGCTCGAGGTGTCTCGCTGATGTCCGCAGCTCGCGAATCGGATTGTCTTGTCCTTTACCTGGTCTGCGAGTAAGTCCTCACCAAGTGCTGATCAGCAAAGGGCGTAACGTTTGACCAGCTCAAGCATGGTTCGGCGGACAAGTCCTCAAGACTCTACTCGGATCGATTTGGCCGTCTATCTACCGTACATCTTTCGCTCATACCCATACTCGCGGCATCGCTTACCCGCCTTAGGCATGAAGAACACGTTCTCAGAAAGCTCGCACCTCACTTCGGCCGATTTCCTCTGCTTCGTGCTCTTTCTCATCATCTCGCTGCCCCTCCTGTACATACCACCGGAGCACTACCGCAAGCCATTTCTGTTGACCGCGGCGAGCTCGACCATCACCGCGTTTTCCCTATTCTTCTGGTCGCTTGCTCGTGCACATGGTGGCGGTCCTCTGATCTCGGGTACCGCGGCTGAGGTCGTCGGGGTGGTGCAGGCGAAAGGCTCGATCTTGGCTTGGGCGGTATTCCACGGTATCTCAAGTCAGATGGGTGGTATTTGCGCGGGTGTAAGTGCCAGTGTTGACCTGGATTTAACCACAGCTGACGTGAGATCGCCAGATCCTGAACATGTCCGACTACACCCGATTCGCCGTCAAGCCCGGCGACCAGGTCATCTCCCAAGTCGTCGTCGTCCCCGTGATGGGCACTCTCACCTGCCTCATCGGCGTCATCTGCACTTCTGTCGCCGTGGAGTTCTACCCAAGCGAAGGACTTCTCTGGCAACCGTACGCGCTTCTCACCGCGATCCAGATGAATGGTGGGAATGGTGCTAGAGCCGCGGTATTCTTCGCTTGTACGTGTGGTCTCCGAAAACGCAATCATTCCTGATCAGACTCCCAGCTCTCGCTTTCCTTGTTGCTCAGTTCGGGATCAACATTGCCGGGAATGCAGTGTCAGGCGGTATCGATCTCGCTTCGCTCTTCCCAAAGTACATCAACATCCGTCGTGGCGGTACGTTTTTGCTTCGTTCTATATCGCTTCACTGCTGACGACCATACCTCTTCAGCTTACATCGTGAGTCCCAGCAGTGGCATTGGAGACTCCGTTCATGAACCTCACTTCAGACTACAATCATGGCGCTCCCCATGTGCCCTTGGGCCCTGGTTTCTGGCGCGACCGTCTACATCTCTGTCATGTCAGGTTACGCCACCTTCCTCGCGCCAATGACCGGTCTCATGGTCTTTGACTACGTCTTCATCCGCCAACAGAAGATGAAGCTTTCTGCTCTCGTACGTCCCTTTGCTGCGCCTTAGCGGTTCTCTGATAAGCGTCTGGTCTAGTACGACTGCTCGCCCAATTCGATCTACTATTACTGGAGAGGAGTCAACTGGCGTGCCCCAATCGCATGGGCGTGCGGTGTTGCCCCTCTCTTCCCCGGATTCCTTGAGTCCGTCTCGACCGTTACTGTCACTCTCGGCGCAACGCACGTGTACTACCTTTCTTGGCCACGTATGTCTCCTCAATACCACTGCTCTTACTTGACCGAGCTGACATGACTCTCAGTGGGCTTCTGCATCTCGGGCGTGGTCTATGTCGTCCTCTGCAAGATCTTCCCGATTGCCGGGATCGGCGAGGTCGACGAGTACGACATCTTTGGCACCTTCGGGTAAGTGTTCAGGCCTCGAGGGTCGAGCTTGACTGATGATGTCTTCGTACAGTCCGGCGGAAGGTCCGGTGGGAGAATCCTTGTCTCGGGAGATCAGCGATGTGCTGGCCGACGAGGAGGAGAAGAAGGAAGTTGGCGATAAGGTCAAGGTGATGGCAGTGGGCGTACACGAGTGATCTGGGAGAGCAGATTGGGGTGGGTGAGGAGTCTCTGAGAGCTATCGTTCTTTGTTGTAGACTCTGGTGGATCTCCTTTGAGGTAGATGGGTGGATGTACTGTGCTCGCGCTGCATGTGATTGAGCTTATTGCCGACAAGGCTCGCAATCCAAGACGCTAGCTGCCCAAGGGGAATCCGATCTCCGACCCAGTCTGAACAATCTTACGTGTCACTATTCGTGCACGAATACGACCCCGCTCGGTGAGCCTCGATCTCCAATGTACCCAAGGAGCTCAACCTCGCAAGCGATCGGGAGAAACGATGCAGCAGGTTCCCCGGTGAAATCCTAGTCAAGCCTGTCAAGCTGTGCATCACGAGACGAGGAGCCATGATACGTTTCGAAAGCCGTCTCCACCTCTGATCGCTTTCAAACAAGTATCATTGAAACAGCGTCCAGAGCCCCACCATCCCTCCCAACCAATACACCCCGCCCCTCAACCAATTCTCCCTCGTAAAGTCCCCCAACAAGCTTTTCACCTCCTCCCGTTTCCCCTTCACCGCCTCCTCCCCACCTTTCCTCGCCATATCCTCGAGCTCCAGTATGCGATCGTTCGTCACTGGGATCAGATAGACCGCGGAGAACCCGATGACCCATCCGGAGCCAGCCGCAGCGACGCTGTACCCTAAACGCTTGGAGGGCTGGTCGTAAGCTAGGATGGCGTAGAGGATGGTGTTGAGTATAGCGGCAGTTGGGAAGATTGGTTTGCCGGCGCGAAAGTAGTAGACGACTTGTTTGAGGGCGAGAGAGGTGGATTGGTCCGCTGTGGTGAGGACGGTGGGGGCGAGGAAGATCGAGTAGGAGAGGATGGAGGTCGAGGTGGTGAGGGCGAGAGAAGGGGCGAGGAAGGAGATGAGCTTGAGCACGGGTGGAGAGAGCATGGACGATTATGTCGTATGGGGCAGATCACTTGTCGTGGGGGAGAATGCCTCTTTGGATTCCTTATATAACTTATTCGGTCCGAACTCCGCCCGGTGCCCGACTGATCGCCGTGTTTCCGTCGACGGCAAAGACAGGTTTGACCATCAACCGGACGCTTTTACGAGACGACCTATACTTCGTGTAGAGCGATCCCATCCATCCCATCTTCGGCCGTAACATGGTCATCGACTCCGAACTCGCCCACTTCAAATCACTCGTGCAGTCCTCCCATCTCTCTATCCCCATTCGTACTGACCATACGCCAGTACGAAACCAACGGCTTCGTCATCGTCCCCTCCCTGATCCCCTCACAACTCCTCCCACGCCTAGAAACCGCAGCCGACCAGATCACTTCCCTCGCCCGTTCGCACAAATGGAACCAAGTCCGCGTCGTCGGCAAACAGTTCCCTCCCTGGACGGCGGGCGATGACGTCTGGGGGGTACAGAACGTCATGCATCCGGATCTGGGGGAGGAGGTGTTTCGGGAGTGGTATGGTAGTGCCGAGATGTTGACGGTTTCCGCCGCGCTCATGGGGTGTGGCGTTGGGGATATGCAATTCGGTGAGTACGCTTCCTTACTCCTCCACAAAGACAAAACCGCACTCACTTCCTCCTCGCTCTGCAATTGCCAATTGTGGTTGATGTGACTCCCGCAGAATTGTTCAACCTCCTCGTCAACCCGCTCGAGAAAGATTACGCCCTCTCCTGGCACCGCGACGACGTGAAGTCCACCGCCTCCCCCGAGGAAGAGCGTCAACGTCTCGCGATCGACCACCACGGCATCCAATGGAACGCCGCGCTGTACGACGATGATTGCCTCTCCGCCGTGCTGGGTTCTCACCACCGGATACGGACGGATGCGGAGAGGAAGGCGAATCTCGAGGGCGGGGAGATGCCGGGGGCGAAAGTGGTGCGATTGAAGAAGGGCGAGACCGTGTTCTATAAGAACAATATACGTGAGTCGCTCCCGTCTATGCTTAGTGATTTCACCCGATGCTGAGTGTGATTGGTGCATGTGGGGAAATATAACCTCTCGGTGAAGCGGCGGACGCTGCACGGATGCTACGGCTGTCCCCCACCTGGCGATACCGCACGAGCGCGGAACATCCTTCAACACGACCTAGCATACACTCGTGATCCGGGGTTCCGAGATTCCTTGCCTCAGCCGCTGCGACCGATGTTGGATAGGCTGAATGGGTGGCAGAAGGAATTGGACGGGAAGGAGGTCGGGTATTCACAGGATGATTAAGAGATGGATCGCTTCTCAGCCCTTGTCACATGGCGGAAGACTCAATTGTCTTGAGCGTCTTTGGTCACGGGAGTACGTTCTGGCTCTGCAATATGCCGCAGCCCAGACCATAATCCCGCACATCCAAAGATCTCTCCTTTCGCGGGTCTCCTTTGAACTTGGGCCGCTGATGTCCTATGAACAAGTCTCGATCTCAACTTTGCCTTACCCCATTTCGTTCTCCTCTCCATTTTCTGCTCCACTCACTTGGTATTGTATCACCCACCAGCTACAGCATGGAGCCAACCAACTGCTTAGATGGTATGATGATGTCTATGTTGAAGACGATTGGCTGGACGGGGATGAGACCGAGGCATATTCAATGCTCAAGTCCTCCAGTCACCTGGTTTGCTTATGACATATTGGAAAGACGGGGAAAAGACTGAGGCAAACTCGATGCTTCTCTCCTTCAACAAGATTTGGGGAGGTGGTACTGAGGTAAACAATGACCTGTTCCAATCACTTTCCAAGCTTGCAAAACACTCAAAAATGTTCACTAACGGGCTTGGGAAGGCAGAAGACGGCAAGGCAAGGTGTCACGATCGCATATCGAACAACGACGGCAAACCCACGTTTTCGCCAACGATCGCGCACATCACAGGACGCCCAAAAACGGCAACGCGCGTTCTTTCGGCCTCATTGCGTTCCGAACCCCAAGATTGCCGAGATTCACCTTTTGCGCCGACTGCAGAGATCGAGACGTGATGTTTGGAAGACGAGACACGGAACACAAAGCTATGGAAGTATATAGGTACTATACATCGCTGAGGGATAGCCTCAGCGATTCGAGATTGAAGTCATTGAAGTCATTTCGTAGTATACCCCCTTGTCTTAGTCTTTGCATCGATAGCGCTACCCGACCAGTGCCTACTTCGGCTACGTTCTCATACGTCCCCGACAGTACCTTTGACGCTGAACCCTCTTTGCCTATCAATCGCCACCTTCGGCCACGATCGCCAGTCGTTGGAGTTGGACGTCGGGCCTTATCACTGGTCGGCGTAGCACCCTGACACAAGGCAAGAGGAGACAGCCCATGATCATATAGCTGTTGTTAGCAGCACAGTCTCCGATAACACTGTTTTCCTTGCCAAGACTGTTGTTGACCAGTATGAACAATTCCTCAAGGCCTGGAATCTTCTTCCCATGTTTATCATTGGGCCATTGGGTGACAGCAACTATGATACCTTTGAGTTGGCACAGCCCTTTCCGGGCAGGTCTGTTTTGGCTGCCAAGGTCAGAAGGCATTGCCTCAAGGTGTCACGGACCGTCGAGCGCTTGCCCGACTATATGACGTGGTCCTCACTTACGCTTATCAAGAGGAGAATGTCTCGAAACTGATCTAGGTAACTCGAGGTAGCTCAAGGTTGTGCGGAATGATTCCATATGAGCGGGATCCTCGCGGAAATTCGTCCTTCTCCCTCGGCCTTTCCCAGACACTGGTCATATCTCGCATGTCCCGCCCGAGCTTTTTCTACTAGAACAATCTAGATTCCGCCAGGTCCGACGTGTCGGGCATAGTTGGTTCCGCAATGTGTCACGGATCCTGTCACGGATGACGGATCAGAGGGGTGCTAGAGCCTAAGACTGGAACACGGAGTGTCTCCGACTTGTCACTGGCGGTATTGGGGCTGTGACCCAATGAGGTGGCTTAAACTGGAGTCGTAATATCAAGAAGTACGTTTGACATATGATCCAGAGCTGGGGCTCTGTGTCCATTTTGTACTATACCTTGCAGGCGGTTTGTAAATATAACGGGTGGCAAAGGTTGAGGGATTTTCCAACCAATCACCTCAATTCCTGTGCTGAATAAGCAACAGGAATTGACCAATCAGATAAATGCCTCATTTAGGGTGAGCCTCGAAACGTGATGTTACACCCGCTCTTCATCACATGGGATCTCGGTTTAGGGAGGGCCGGCGCCGCCGATACCGATCCTTTGCAATCGCCACATCATCTTCTGATATATAATCAAGTCCTTCTCCATACATGCCGAGTACAATACATGGCTGCAATCTCACCAAAGTGTCAAGGTTCTACCGACCTGTGAATGAGTGTGAACTACTCACAGCTGAGGAATTTCCTTCACTTCAAAATACCGGGGTGAATGCCCTGATGCATGGGAACGAGCTCTCCAAAACGATCCAACAATCCAGACAATCACGACACCCCAAAGACAGTTCCCCGGGAAGAGGGCAAGGCCTACAACGACCGGCCTGGTGGAGACTATCCAGAAGATGGCATACCATCAAACATTCTCTGAGATGGGCAGCTCATGCGAAAATCGACTGGCCCAAGTGAGATTCATGCCTACATCGGTCTCGGACGGCTCGAGCTCAATCACCTTGGTACACGTGAACGTGACGGAGATGTGAGGAGTGGCATCAAGCCAAGCAACTTCCACAAGATGAAGACCATCAGGAGGCTGAAACAAGATTGAGTTCCTTGACTCTGCTGCTCAGAGTTACAACCAGCTCCCAACCGAGATCAAGAGCATGATCTTGGAAGGACAGAGGCAGACAGAGCTGATCAAGAATGACTTCGACGGATCCAACATCCTTCCCTATCCCCATCCAACTCGCTGCATGTGGCGTGGAATCTGAATCTCTCCTCGCATCAGTGATGGCTGGGATGCAAAGCAACGTCTCGATATGAGATCAGCAGATTGTGAGGGTGTGATATTTGTAGTTGCTGTGTATGGTGGAGATCTGTGTGGTGAATTCAGGGACACAGTGAACTGGGCAAACCTTTGGTCCGTCATATGTCAGTGGACCTTTCACTACACGTCTCCGAACGCCCGTCGTTCCTCAGAGATCAGCCCGATGATACACTGCCTACCACGATGTCGTGCGTGACTCGCGAGAAGCTTCACATGTCTCGCCATGAAAGCCGTCCAGAATGGTCACATGTCCTGACCGGCCGAGTACGCCGGACGTAGCATAAAAATCAGTCTCGCTGATACTGGCGACCAATTTTCAACCATAGCCAGACTTCGTCCAAATAGTATGTTAGTATGCATAATGGAAAAGTCGTAACAATAATGCAGTATCATCATGCAAGTATATCACCAATCCTTCCTCAGCCCTACCGATCCCTCGCCGTCAGCGGAACCCAAAACAAGCTCGCCCACTCAAAGACAACTCTTCGGCGGTAGCTTACCTGAACTCAAGCTAGTCCCTAGCAGCGGCGACTCGCTCGTTGAAGCCAAAGACGTCGAGCTCGGCGATGTCGCCATGGACCGTAATCTCGATTTCCTTCCTGCCATCGGCTCAAGCTGGTATCGTCAGCGCTATTCTTCAATATAGTGACAGGATTGGCTCACCCTCCGCTTGATCTCCTTCAGCACCTTCGTCACCGGCTTCCAATGTAAGATCCCCTCCTTTAGATCCCTCAGCTCGCCAGGGAACAGGTCCTTGATCTCACGCGCGTCGACGAGCGCCCGCATAATCCACGGCAGCTCGAAGTCATTACGCGCATCCCGGGCGGAAAAAGTGTCGACCGAAAGAGGGGGTAAGGGATGCCGAGCGGGTCCGGCGAGGAAGAGGTAGTCCACAGCGAGATTGTAGCATCCGGGTTCCTCATAAGGGGTCGAATGACCAACACCTGGAGTTGTCAGCAAATGGAAAAGGAGCTGGACGTACCTGTCAAGCTGCCGGCCGTCGCCTCGCTCAGATGCTCGACAAGTCGCTGGTCATCGATCCCGGCATTTCGTAGCATGAAGGCGAAACATAGGAGATTGGTCATGAAGTCGGAAGCAGTGTAGGAAGCGCCATCGACGAAGAGTGCGCGAAGGAGCAGAGGATGAGTGGCGGTGCTGAATGATGCGCCATAGATCGGCACCTACTGCCATCAGACGAGATCCAGATCCCGCCGGTGCGAAACTCACCACCTGATCGTTGAGCGAAGCAAGGAGCACCACCCGCACCCCATTCTCCAGCACCATAGCCAAAGCCCGTTGATAAGCTACGCTCACCGGACTCGCAGTGTCCTGGAACTCGAACAGCTCCCTGGCGGCAGCATTCTCGAACCACTGAAGATAAGGCTGGATGACGGTGCTTGTCGAGATGGAGTGCATGGGGCCCAGGTGGACCCCGCACATCGAAAGCATCGCGACTCGCTGATGACCACCATCCGCGCCGGTGACAGGTAATGTCGGAGCTCTCCGCCCTCCTCGTGGCTCTTCGGACGGTACCAGACCGATCGGGCCAAACGCCCACTCGCATCTTGACACCGCCTCGGCGTTCGATGCCGTTCGAATGTGACCCTGCGCAATCAAACGCGAGATGAGGTGGATTGTGACAATACATCCTTGCGAGTGGGCGGCGAAGAAGACGGCATCGGCGCGGCGGAGATCGTTGACCCATGCGGGGCTCGAAAGGTATGCCTTGTACAGCCTGCAGAAGCGTCAGGGGAAACACGTCGATTTGAGATGACTTACTTATCCACACGATGGTCAATGGTTCCTTCACCTTCGAGCGGCATGAGAGTAAGTCGAAGATCATCGACTCCCCTCTCGTCAAAGAAGGCTTTGACTGCTTGACCCATCATCGTGCTGAACTTCGCAGAGGTCCCGGTGGGCTCGCCGATAACGCTGCGACAGGACACATCACCTGTCATCACCCCTTCTCAATGCGCCGACGTAGAGGGAGACTCACGAGTTAAGCATCTTTGCGGGAAACCAGCCATGTACACCAACCACGACCACCCTCTTGACCCCCTTCCAGCCATCATCAGGTGACCCGCTTCCTAGTCCAATCCTTCTCGGCAAGTCCGCTCCGACCCCTCGTCCCTCTTTACGTCCACGTGTCTCTTTCTCGTCTTCGGTCAGACTGTCTGAAGTCGGTTTGGGGGGTTCAGGAGCGCCACCATACACGTATCCGCCAACCGCACCGAAAGCTTTCCATGCCAAGCCAGTGGTAGCTGCGGTGGCCCCTTTTCCTGTTTGAGTAGCCGAAGTGGAGCTAGCTTGTTGGGGCAGGAAAGAGCGAGGTGGTCGATCGAATGTCATCGCAAATGAGGGGATGGCGAGGTTAGGCTGGACTGCTAGTGATGGTGGTGGTAACGGGAGGGAAGACGAACACTGCATCTTCGAAGAAGCAGGTGCGGAGGGGATTTTGCCGTCGAGCGACGATTGAGCCTTCGGCGAGGAGGGCTGAGGCGTCTTGCTTCCCACCGAGCGATTCGACGAACTGTATTGGCGAGGCTTCGCTCCTTTGGTCGAAACTGGTTGCGGATTGTCTTCTAGCTTCGTAACAGATGATGGAGGAGAATTTGGGAAGTTTGGATCCCCAGAAAGGTCCATCACTTCCTCGCCTACACCATCGACGAATTTTCGTCCTCCGACAACCGACTCGCCCGTTTTCGTCGAGCTCGCATCGCTACTAGCAAGCTTCTTCTGTGCGTAAGGTAATGCAAGGTAGTTCAGCCATCCTGCTGAGCCCGATGTCGACGGTCTGCGATTAGAAAGAGGCTCGGTATTGGTCGTAGGTCCTGATGAAGCGGGATCGACGGACAGGGTCGGGCCTTCAATGGGAATAGGCTTTTGGTCTGTCGTAGGGGAAGTTGGTTCCACAATATGCGATGTCGGCTGGGAAGGCATCCCGGCCAAGTCTGCCACAGATCTGGGTGGAGCGACGAAGGAGTAGAGGTAGTTGGACCAGCCTGGCTTCGAGGTAGTCTCGACTGGAACGGTGGGAGGCTCTACAGCTGTAGCTGCTTCGGGCGGGGAAGTGTCGGTAACTGAGCATGCCGGCACGCCTGAAGACCGCTCCGTAGGGACTGGAATGCTCTCGCCTACCTCGGTCTTGTTTTTATGAGGGGGCTCGGTAGGTGGGGTGGTCGTCGAGCTGCCTTTTCGTTCAGTAGCGGTACCTCTCCCCTCGCTTCCCCACAGGAACACTTGCCATCCTTTCCCGCCATTCTCCGACCTCTGCGCAAGGCTCGCCGGAATTCGAGATGGCGTGGCATCGTCGGGAGGAGAGCCTAGCGTGACCGGAGGCAGGTCAGAAGGACTGAAAGCGGAAGGCGAAGGGCCAGGAGCTGATGATGCGGAGGCGTCAACGACGGGTGGGACAGAAGAGGCGTTGGATGAGTCATTTTCGGCTGCTGCAATGGGTGGATTCTCCTTCGGCTTGGTGGTGGGTTCGAAAGGTAATCGGGTGAACCAGCCCCGACTTTTGACGGGAACTACGGTGGGAGGGGAAACACTAGCGACTTCCTCTAATGAATCAGGGGGACGAGGTCTGGGTGGAGCGAAGGAAGGAGCAGCTGGCGCCTCGGACTGCATGCCAATCTGTGCTGGCAGTTGGGCGGGCCGCTGGGAGTGAATCGGGTCTTGACCAATGTCGACGAGCTGCGGATGGGGAGCAGCCTCCTCCGTTAAGGCCTCCTTGCCCTTCCCTTTGTCCCCTGCAACAGCCGGCTTCGGGAACGACGGTACCGGCGCGTTCCATCTCAGCCAAGACGTCGACGATTTCAAATTGAGTCGTTGGGGAGACTTCGACCTGTCATCCGGGTGCAGGGAGTGGTCCGCAGAAGCCGATGGTGCTGTCGAAGGACCCGCCTCCTCCTCATTGACCTCCTTCATACTGTGGCTCGGACTCGGACTCCTGATCCCCGCAGGCGTATGTATTGTCTGCACCGTCGCGCTGCTCGACCGCCGACTGCGTAGACCCATCTGCTTGCCTCCGAGATCACCATCGAGCTGGCGGGACAGTGACTGCTCGGACAACGAGGTGTGGGTGCCGAGTCGTTTGGCGGTGGAAGGATAGGCTTCGATGGGTGAGAGGGTGGAGCCACCTTGGGCGAAGATGAGGGAGAGGTGGGGGTTGGAGGCTCGACGGGGTCCAGAAGGTATGCGTAGAGACGAGGGGCCGCGATGGCGCGAGGCTATGGAGGATGTACGAGGCGTATCTGCCGCCATTGCTTCAAGTGGAGATATGGTAGGATCCACATTACATGACAAGCGCTATGGGCTTGAGGAAGAAGAGTCGTCGAAGCGTTTGGGATTTCTGTTCATGAAAGTAGGTCCCGACAACCAAAAGGCACGCGCGCGGTGGCAACTGGGTTGGTTCCAGATATTACGTAATAAGGTCAAGGATTTATGGGATCCGTTTTCCTCGGGGACTCAGATAGATCCCTTGATCCGACACCTATTCCTAAAGCCAGCATCATCATCTGATCTCAACGGTTCCAGACAACTTTGAATCTTGATCAATACAGGTTGCCCATCATTCGTCTCACCTCCCGCCTCTTCGCCATGTCGTCGACTCTCACAATCGACAGCACATACAAGCTCCCCAGCGGTAAGCTGATGCCAAAACTCGGCTTCGGAGTCTACCAAGCTCGAAGGAATAGCTGTAGAGAAGCCGTGGAAGCAGCCATCAAGGCTGGTTATAGGCATAGTACGTCCGACACCCCATCAGATTCACGGCAGCTTTAATCTACTCAGTCGACAGCGCACAGATGTACCACAACGAAGACAGTATGTCCCCCGCTCCCATACAGGTTCAGGTTGATCTCTCAAAGTCGTCGGCCGAACCGTTGCCTCCACTTCCACCCCCCGCTCCTCCATCTTCCTCAACACCAAATACATGCCCACGCACAAACATCACCCCTCTTCATCCGTCCTCTCCGCGCTTCGAAAATCGACGAAAAAGCTCGATCAAGTTTCCCAGGCGAACGAGGAGTACATCGACCTCATGCTTATCCACGCGCCATGGGGCGGGGAGAAGGGGCGGGCGAGTAATTGGAAAGGTCTGGCGGACGCTCAGGCGGAAGGTTGGATCAAGGATATCGGGGTGTCCAATTTGTAGGTCTTCCCCTCAAACCCGCCATCCCAAGCTGACAAGGTGAGTGAAGTGGGGTACGACATTTACAAGCATTACCCCACCCCAAACCCGCGATCAATCAGATCGAGATCCACCCATGGTGTCAACAACGGGACATCGTGAAATACTGCCATGAGAACGGGATTACGTTACAGGCGTATTGCCCGATCGTGAGGGGTGACAAGAGACGGTTTGGAAAACCGGCGGTGGTGAGGATCTGTGAGAAGTATGGGAAGGAGGCGGCGCAGGTCCTGATCCGCTGGAGTCTGCAACAAGGGTGAGCCAAGCTCCCATCTTCGCCTTGAGAAAAGCGGCCATCTTGTGAGATGAGGTGGATGGACCGGTGCTGATGGACAGCAGGTATTCGCCGCTTCCCAAATCCGTCACGCTGAGCCGAATCGCCTCGAATGCAGATGTGTTCGATTTCGAGCTGGATAAGGAGGATATGGCTGCGCTGGACGGACTGGATCTGGGCGTGAAGGGGGCGTGCTCGTGGAATCCGGTGGACGCGGAGTGACCGAGATGTGATATGTGGCAGACGGGTCGAGATGCACCTGCAGCCCGAACGTCAGGTCAATGAAGTGCTGCTAAATCTTGCAAGGGGGATCATACTGATCCGGCCGTGAGCGTGTAGGAGACTTGACGAGTCGAATTGAAGGGGAAGAGGTTCATCGTAAGCGGCTTTAACCGTTAATTGATATTGCGGTCGCCGGGCCTGGGTCATTCTCCCGCTACCTTTCGCCTTAGACCAAGACTACTGTCAACCGCCTTCCTTTCGTCCTGCTTTCGGTCAAAGCAGGGCGTGCAACACGGAGCTGTCGACGGATATGCGCTGATCACATGGAAATTGATTATACTATTCTTCCTTGCCCTCCTGCGTCAAATTACTTGTCGAACTGCAGAACCGTACTCGAGAATACCGGCACCGTCCAACTCCACGTCATCCCACCTCCACTCATCCCGCTCTGTCGTCGCCTCATACCCGTCGGCGTCTCCGTAGCAGCCGTAGCAGTACTGGTCGCCAACCCCTGCCCATTGGCCGAGCCACTCGTCATCGAGCCGCTTCGAGTACTGCTCCGACTGTGACTTCCTGTGCTACTGGATGCGCCCCCTTTGGTTGGTAAGTCGGTCGACTTGAGTTTCCGAGGCACGACGGCTGTTTGGTTGTTGATGTAGTTGAATGCGTTGGGGTTGTCGGTTTGCAGGGTCGTTCCGTTTACGGAGGAGTAGGTGGTGTCGAAGGTGATGGTGAGTGGGACAGTCTGGTTGCCGGTATTCACAATCTATTCACACCACCGGATCAGTCCCAGCTATGGGTAGTCGGACGGGATCGTACCTTCAAGTAGAAAGACTGAGTGGAGTTATTGATATTTCCAACCCAATACAACGGATTAATCTCCCCTTCGACGGGAACCACCTGTGTGCCCCGGTAATTCCCAAACAGCCACTCCTGCCAATAACTCGTTGTGCGGACAGTCAAGTTCTGCTTTGCCTCGAAACTGATCAAATTCGGTGTCCAAGCGTAATTGTTCCGATTCTGCAAGCTCGGAGCGTATGCAGTGAGTTTGACCAAGTCCGGATTCCGTTCCGCGCTGAGTTGGTAGACTGCTTCACCGAGCGCGTGGATCATCTGGGGATACTTTGGGTGGATATCGGGTGGGTCGGAGAAGTTGACGTATCCCGTCGAGGTGTCGAGTTGGAATACGCTGTACTCGCCTAGCATCATCTCGATGTCGCTGAGCTTGTTGATCGCGAGGTAATTGTCAAACAGGTCGAAGTTTTCGAGGTAGAACGATGGGGTCTACTCAATCATCAGCCAATCAGCGTCGGCTCTACACCCAACACCCGAATCACCGACTCACCTGGTAACTATGCAAGTCGTACGCCGATCCGGAAGGTAAGCTGATATTGTACTTGCAATTGGCATTATCCCCGCCGTTCGCATTCTCCTTGTACGCGGTGGACATGAACCTGATCTCGGGGTATGCCTCGGTGAGAGGTTTGTAGAGGTACGAGAACCGGTAGGGGTAGGTGCAGCTGAAGAAGTCTTCGTTTCCAATCTCGACGTAACCGATCTTGAATGGTTCCGGGTGACCATACTCGGCTCGTTTCGCGCCCCACCTTGACGTGCCCAAGTCAGTGTCGTCAATCACCTCCGACGGATACTCACTTGGTCGAAGTGTTGCCCAAACAGAACTCCAGCTCATCCAGGATCTCCTGCAGCACCTCATCCATATACTCCAGCGGATAACTCGTCCCATCCAGGGAGTACCCAGCATACACCGCCAGAACCGGCTCCATCTCCATATCCTCGCACCAGTACAAGAACTCCATCAGGCCTAATCCACCAGTATTATAGTATCCCCAATCGCCGACCCTGCCGGGCCGATTCTCGAGTGGACCGATCGATTCGAACCACTTGAAACGCTGCTGGATAGTCGGTCCTTCGATGTTGTTCCCACCGGGACACCGGAGGAAGCCGGGCTTGATGTCGTAGTATGCTTCGGCCAGATCTTTCCGGAGTCCATTCGGGCGATCTGGCGAAGTCAACTTGGCTATGGGTTCTACATGAGGTGACCTACTCTTGAAAGTCTCGGGGAAGAGGGAGAAGAGACTAAAATAGAAAGTCTGGCCGGACATCGCCTCCCCGTCGAACGTCACCGTGAACGTGTTATTCCCATCAGGCGCGGTGGCGTTGTTGTAGATACTCGTACTGAGATTCGAGTACCTAAAGGTATCGACATGAACCGGACCGATCGTACTCTCCGCCCAAACCTCGTCCGTGGCGTTTGATCGGATCGAGACGGTAAAGGTGGTCGTCATGTTGCTCCAGTAGGTGCTATTGACGGCATTGACGTGGAAGCTCGCATTGTAAGTCTGTGGGATGACGTCCATCCCCCACCATCCGGTATTCATCACCCCGACCATCCCCGTCGTGTTCCTTGGAACGGTCACCATGAGAGAAGTCGGCAAGGCGTCTGATAGAGGGTGGAGTCGATCGAGCGCGATGGAGATGTTGCCGATGGGGGACCAGCCGGTCGCGGTGGTGCCGTAGAGCTCGACCGGGTTATCCCTTGCATCGACGGGGCTTCCTGCGAACTGCATCAAAATCTGAGCCCATCACATCGCGACCGCTTTGATCGCGCAGCCGGACTCACCCTGGAATGCCCGATTGATCAGGAGCTCCGCATAGAGCCCTCCATCTCCACTATGACTAATATCCTCAAACATCAACCCATAAAGCAACGGAGCCGTATCGTTCTGCCTCGACTTGTCCTGCGTCGTCACTTTGAGATCGACGGCTGTGACATTTGGGTTGGAGGAGATGATGTAGTTGGACGCGACGACAGCTGGAGCTGGTTGAGTGGTCGTTTGGGCGAGGACGGTAAGGAAGGAAGAGCTAAGAGATATGAGCAGCCCAGATAGTAATGGGACCATCGTGAGAGCCTTGTGTGTTGGAGAAGCCGATCCATCGGTGAGACATATTATATCAGCCTTCTCGTCATCACGTGGTGACCAGCCGGAGTCGGATGACCCGACAGCCGTAAAGAACGAGCTAGACTCTCACATTAGCCAAAGACCCATGTTGGAGATAGCCTCGGCGTGGCTAAATCTGGGGTCCCCGAATCTCTCGTCAAACAACCGGTTCCAGAACGCTAGCGGTTGTTGCCCGGCTAAGATCCCGGCTGAAGAGAAAACATTTAACGCGAGATTGACGCCTAAAAGGTTTTAGGCCTATCATTCCAAGCGGATCTCGCCGCAGAGGTCTGGAACGTCCTGCTATAGGTCTGTATACACTCATTCTTGTTCCCGACCAACACATCCCCAGCTTGAACGCCAGGAAGAAGACAGGGGCAATCAGCTTGACAATACACTGATACTTCGGTCAACGATGGTGGCGGCGACCGGATCAGAGACTATCCCATTCGCGAATTACATCATTGAGCGAATCAAACAGATTGGCTCAACAAAGGTCAGCCTTCACCTCCCCTTGCGATCCGACGGAAAGAAGCGAGAGGGTTTCATGTCTCATGCACTGTCCTAGGTCTTTGGAGTTCCTGGAGATTATTTTCTAAACGCGTAGGGTTACCGAGAGAAAGGCCCGTTGTCACTTGTATTGAAAGCTACCGGGCAGGCTCGATTACTTTGAAGCGGACCCGGATATAGAATGGATAGGGAATGCCTCGGAGCTAGGAGCCGTGAGTACAGGTTCCCATCTTCTGCCCTCAACATCGCAGCCCTGATGATGTGGAACAGTCCTACGCGGCAGACGGATACGCTCGGATCAAAGGTACTCCGGCAGTACTCATCACCACATGTGGCCCCGGGGAGTTCTCCGCGCTCAAGTAAGTCGTCATTACCAATTGCACTCCGCTCACGATCCTAGCGGTCTCGCCGGTGCAATGGCGGAAAATGTTCCGATCTTGCAGATCGTCGGCTGTGCGGCTCGACCGTTGGCAGCGATGGCGAGTTCGAAGAACGTGATTCTTCATCATACAATGGCGCTAGACTCTTTCGAGAGTCATGCTCGGATGAGTCGGCCCGCGACGTGTTCAGAGGCGCTTCTAAGTAGCATGCCCGAGGAAGATTGGACCGAAGCGTTTGAAGAGGTGTTGAAGGAGGTCTTGGTGCAATGCAAGCCGGGATACATCCAGGTCCCGACGGACGCGTGGTCAGCCGAGGTGTCGACAAAGGGTCTGGCTACCAAGCTAGTGGGTATTTGAAAACTTTCTCATAGCTGAAGAGTTCAGCCCGCTTGTTCTGCCTCCAAGTTCACTTCAACCGAATCACCGTCAGGGGAGGCTAAAGGGGTAATCGAAACCATCGTGAAACGTATCCAAGAGGCTCAGGACCCGGTCATCCTCGTCGATCGGAACGTCGAGCGGTTCGGCCTGACGGACGAGGTTACCAAGCTTGCCGAGTCTACCGGTCTCAAGGTCTTTGCCGGTGCGTCCTCATCACCGCTTAATGGCACTCACGACCTACATAGCCTACGGTGAGCCATCATCACCTGGCATCGGCTAATCCTCCAGCTGGACTATCGAACGTCGATTCGTCCCTGCCAAACTACATCGGAACATGGCTGGGTCCCGCCCTCTCGAGAGGTGACATCGCGAAGCTCATAGAGGCCACCGATCTGGTCCTCCATCTTGGGCCGCTGAAAGCCGATTACAAGTGAGCGGATGGAGAGTCGAATCCAGTTGAGAAAACAGTGTCGGGTTGGGTGTCAATAATACACTCCTCGAATCACGCGTGAGTATCAGGGTCAGGCCAGTGCAGGCTGAAATGATCCCCAGAAAACAATCGAGATCCATCCCTTCGCTACTCGAATCGGCGAGATGACCCATTCCGTGGCAATGCGGGATATCGTTCCCCACCTCGCCGATGCGCTCCGTGTGTTCAAGTCAAATACTCCTGCAATACGATCCGAATCAAATACCACGCCTTGGTCCGATGATCAAGACTTGAAGCATGACACACTCTGGCCACGAATGAGGAAATGGTTCATTGAGGGAGGCGAGTGATCCCTGCTTATATACCCGAAGAAGGCTTATCATGAACGATCAGATATTATCCTCTGCGACACCGGCTGTCAGGTACTGGGCCTGATGGATACCCCGCTACCCCGATCGTCGCGGCTGTTGCAAGCGACACAGTGGCAATCAGTCGGCTGGGCGAATGGTGCGGTTGTCGGTGCGTCTCTGGCCGCCGCGCAGACTCGATCGAATCGCCGAACGATCCTTTTCGCTGGAGATGGAGGTCTACAGTTGGTACGTACACGGGACCTCTCCGACATCATGGCTGAGTAGGACCCACAGAATATGACGGAGATCGGGACGGCGCTCCGACTGGGGCTGTTCCCGTACATCTTCGTGCTCAATAACGATGGATACGACGTGGAGCGCGCTCTCCATGGTCCAAAGGCCAAATACAACGATATCCAGGCGTACGACCATCAGCTCATCCTGCCAATGCTCGCCGGGAAGAAATGTACCGTGCGTCTCACTTGTTTCCGAGATGAGCTTCCCTGCTGACGATCGGACACGGACACGTCAGACTCTGTACGAGAGTCTGGTGATACGAGATACGGCGGAGTTGGACAAACTTCTCGCGGACAAGGAATTTGGGAAACCAAACAAGTTGAGATTGGTGGAGCTTGTCTTGCCGATCAACGATGTGCCTCCGTTCATGAGGCGGGTCATGGCGAAACTGCCACAACCCGCCAAGTGATGCGGCGAGAGAAGGGTCGAGTCGGTCAATCGAGGTCGGAAATGCCGATGATTTGCATGAAATCTAGTGCGTCTCTTAGTATACGAAATTGTGGGGTGTGTGTGGCTATGAAGGGAAGATTGGTCTAGCTCACAAGCCTAGCCCACTCAATGCATTTACTCATAAGACAGCCCGAGCGAGACCTGTATACAAGTTAAATTCCATGTAAACCACTTTCAAAGGACATGAGAAAGGAGGGTTCATGATCAATAAGCCGTTCAACTAAAAAAAAAAACACCAAGATTATCCCAGCGAACCATGACCATCGACGCGTTCAAATCTACTCCAAGAAGCCAGTCTTCATCCAATGCCTCGTCCAAAGCGCCACCAGCTCCGCGTCCACCGCCTTACACTGCGCCAGAGTCGGCGACATCTCCGCGGCTTTCTTCACTGAGAATTCCGTATGCGGCCGTTCCTCGTCTTTCCCAAGTCGGTTCTGGTAGAAGCTCTTTCTTGCCATCAGCTCGCTCAGGAAATAGAGGATGGACTGACGAGAAGCTTGATCGTCGGGTTCTTGACCACGTCCTGATCGCTCCCAGCCAGCTTCTCCAACCAAGCTTTCCGTTCGACAGTCTCGAAGCTCAGCCCGCCCTGCTTGAGTCCGCGGAGGACGTCTTCCCATCTACCGAGACGCGCATTGAGGACGTGGTAGACTTGTGCGTGTGGAGCGAATACATCAGAGGAGGAGAGGGTGGAGAGAACGATCTCGGAGATGGCTTGACCAGCTTGGTCCACCGGTAGCCATGAGAGTTTCTGCGTCTGTCAGCGAGACCGAATTGGTTGAGAGAAGAGGTTGAGGAATATCTCACCTCGTTGAGTGAGGGGAGCGAGCCGGTCGAGTTGGCCGATTTGAACACGAGTGGCCAGGCTTCGGTCTCGTTCCACACGCCACTGCGCCACTTCAGCCACGCATCACCCCGGGTTAAGGATGGCCACTCACTGCTGTGTATCCCCCACGAGCTGACCTATCCGTAGGACGCCCACTCTCGCACCAGCCTTGCCCGCGCGCTCACAAAGCTTCTCCACGACCCACTTACTCCCTCCGTACCCCATCCCACCAGCTGTCCCAGGCTCATCACTGAAGCCCTCATCCACCACCGGATCGGGTCTTCCCTGCCTCGTGCTGACGGAAGACGAGAAGAAGAACGCCGGTTTGATCCCCCGAGGCGAGGATAAGGCCAGATTGAGGAGATTGATAACCCCTCCGATATGCGCGTCAAACGAGTCGATCGAGAGGACGAAATTCACCGGCCAAGCATTATGGATCACCGCTGTCGATTGGAGGCGGAGCATCTCGAATTGCTCTGGTGCGAGTCCCAGGTCCGGACGGTTGACGTCCGCCGCAAAGGAGATGATCTTCGTTTGAGCCTCAGTGGAGAGGGAGAGCTCTCGCTCGGCTAGCGATTTGCGGACGCGTTTGAGGGATTCCTGGTGGTCAGATGCTCGGGAGAGACAGATTACTCGGGACACGTCGGGGCGGTTGACGAGTTGGTGGAGGATATGGGCGCCGAGAGAACCGGTCGCGCCAGTCAAGACAACGACTTCTCTGGTATGACCGTTTGCGTGCCTCATTTCAGTGGAAGGCGAATCGATCGGGAGGATTTGGACGGACCACCGCTCCACCATCGCCAACATCGTAGCATGCGCTTGTTCCGCTGCGGTATCAGCGAGTCCGCCAGAACCGAGCGCGAGGAGGTCTTCCGCAAGCTGCTTGATCGAAGGATGCTCGTAAACGATATTCTGGCCAAGCGCGGTAGTCCCAAGATCCAGCGATTTCCCTATGACGTTCCGAACCCGAATCGCTTGGAGCGAGTCGACGCCATATGAGAACAGGTCGGTGGTCGGGGTGAGGCCGGACCCAGCCTTCTCGCCGAGAGCGGTGATGACGGTCTCTGTGAGGAAGGTTTCCATCTCGGATTGGGTGGTGATGATCCGTTTGGGCTGGCCGGTGGTGACCTGCTCGAAGCGGTCGTAGATTGCGTTGATGAGTGGGGCGAACTTTTTATAGCATGCTGGGCGGAGGATGGACATTTTGGTGGCCTGTAAAGGCCACAACGAGCGAAAAGCGTCAGCGGTCGATCCCAAAGATCAGACGGATATCCAAATGTAGATGACATCGAAGATGGGCAGAGGCCAAGAGATCAGTCGAGGAGCTTGAGGACCACTCACCACCGGTATCTCCGTCCCATACGGGAGCACGTCCACCATCTCCGGCAAGATCCGACTATGCGTCGGTGCGGCGGCATTCGCTTCCGCAATCACCGGCCATATCGCGTCGATGAACGCCTTCTTATCCTTGCTGAGCTCCTCTCCCTGCTCGGACGGGAGGATGAGCGCTCCGACTTGTGGTCTAGCATCTCCAAAAACGATGCATTCCTGCACCAGTGGGGAATTACCTCTCTGACCGACCTCATCAGTACTGCCACGCTCGGTCTCTCGACGCTCACAATAGTCAACTCAACCGGCACCGGATTCGTCTTTTCCCCGAGTGTTTGGGTGAGTGTATCATCCAACCTCCCGATATACTTGAACCAAGTCTTGTTCGTCGGATGTCTCAACACCAGATCCTTTGTACAATAAGCTCCATCGGCACGATTCGACATGATCTTCGCAGGCCACCCGTCATGGACGATGATCTCGTACGTATCGGATCCTTGGGGGTCGAGCTCGAGGTACTTTGCGATCGAACCTTCGGCGCGGAGCCAGTTCCAGCCTTTATCGGTGGTGCAGTCGCGTCGGGAGGTGAGGAGACCGCCGGTCTCTTCGGTTATGTCAGCGAGAATCGAGGGGAAGGTGAGGGGGACATACCGGTTGTTCCGTAGACTGATATGAGGGGGACGCCAGCGGCCACAAGGCGATCTCCGAGATCATCCTGCTCAAGTCAGCTAGCTCGGGAAGACGGTTCACACTCACCGGCACCGATGCACCCGCAAACGAAACCGCTTCGAACGAAGCGAGGGTCTCCGTACCCTCCTTCGTCTCCGCAAGCAACTTCAGCACATACGGTACCGCAAAATGCTGGACCGGCCTCGTAGGTGAGCTACGGATGACCTTGCAGATGTTTGCAGACGTCAAGGGGAGGTTCGGGGGCATGAGGGTGAATGCCTTGCCGTTGTATATGCATCGAAAACTGGACGAGCTCTCAGCATGGTCTGGACAGCGGGCGAGGATCCAAGAGAGTTGTGGGCAAGGGGGGGAGACGTACATGGAGAAATGACCGAAACCATGGAAGAGAGGAAGCGCGGAGAAGCCCGTCTCAGGAATGGACATAGCGATATTGGCGATCAAACCGTAGTGGGTGATAAAGACCGGCTTCGGGAACCCCGTCGAGCCCGACGAATGCAGGATCACACATGTCCGCTTCGACTCCAGATCCGGTGAAAGGCGAGCGGCATAGGGTGGCACTTTGGCCTGAGCGATCCCGTCTCCTCCCCAGAGTGGGAATCTCCGTTCCGCAACGATCTCTAGCTCGTACCCCTCCTGAGCGAGGATCTGTTTCGTCTCTCTCGCCGTAACCTCGTATTTCGGACCGTAGATCAGGTGAGAGGATCTCGTTTGTCGACAGAGGTGGACGACGGCGGCTACTGAGTTGTTGATGGAGAGGAGGAGGGATGTAAGACCAAGCTTGGCAAGTGCTATCTCGAGGAGGGATTCGTCGACGGCGGTGGAGGTAAGGACGGCGATGACTTGTTCGGGCGGGGTTTCGTCGGGGGGACAAGGGTGTGGGAGTTGGAGGGAGGAGTAGTGGTGGGCAAGACGGTCGACGGATTTGGCGATATCGGAGTAGCTACATTCGGTCAGCGCGTTGTGATAGTCCGGGGAGAGGGGAGGACAGACCTGAGGGTCATGAGCTCCTCGCCAAATTCGGCGGCTCCGGTGTGGACAGCGGGATCATTTGGCTGAGTATCTGTACGAGGTTCAGCTATAGCCACGATGTCTATACGGAGCTCGGACTCACCCTCTCGGAGCGCGATGAGCTCGGTGAGTGAGCGCGAGTGGAACTTGGGGCTGGGCATTGTGGGTTTAGGTTCGGTAATCAGCGTGAGAGCTCTTTGGGTCGAGTGGGACGTAGGAGAAGGGGTAGTTTTGTGAGTGAGGGAACCGGTACCTCAGCTTGAGCTACGCGATTCGTATCTGGAGACAAGTGCGGTCAAGCGGTGGGAGGATGACCTAGTTGATGGGGCGAATCACTTACTTTCCGCAAGTTATATAGAGCGGATCCATTAACAAGGTTCCGGAATTCGCCGGCCGGACCGACTGGGCCCGGTGACTCCCGGGTCGTGAGTCAAAGCATCCCTTGCCCAAGCATTGTCCACTTGAGCAGCTCAACATTCCATCGGTACCATGTAGATGGCAAGGTGGTCGAAGCATAGGCAGACACAAGAAAACTAGGAGAAGGGCAATATCTGAATCCATAGACGATCTGCAACGAACAAACGTAAACTCAAACATACTCTCCCTGTTCAGATCGTCAGGTATCGAGCACCATACCCTCGACCGCCACTCGACGCGATCTACCGTCTAGCAGGTGTCAAACTTCGCGTGACATCAATGAGGAGCCGAGAATTCGAGCTTGTTCCCCGCGAAATCCCTCGCAAAGAACCGAGTAGGGTACTCAACTCCCTGATACCCATCACGTCAGCCTGAACGTCCACCAAGGAACCGAGCGACAAGAGAGGCGAGGGAGGAGAGATTGGGCGATGGGGTCGCACCATATGTCGACGAGAACATGGGCAGATACCTTTGACCCCGAATTCTCGCTCCCCGGCTCATCACACTGAAGCGCCGCCGCCGGTCCTCCCTTCTTCTTATGATCCCAGATCCGATGCTGGAGCGCGAGCAATGCCTCTTGCGACGCGAGGCCGAAACACGCATGTCGACTCGAGTGAGGTGAGGGTTCAGGGTGGTCGGGTTCGCACTCGAATGCGATGTGGATCCAAGGCATTTCAGCGTTTCCCTTACATTGAGAGTATCGATAACGAACCTGTTGGGGGCCGTCACCGATTCGGAACCTATAGAAAGAAATTGTCAATGACGCAGTAACAAGGGGAATGGAGGAGGAGTCGGACCACTGGAGAGTGTCGCGCTGGAGATGAGGTACGGGATCACTCGCGAGACCCATCACGTCACCGTAGAACTCCTTGGCGTGGGGGAGCGCGTCCTTTGGGACGGTGAAGTTGACATGCTGGAGCGCGATCGGTGAGAATGACGCGGGGCCCATTGTTGGCGAGATATCGGTGTTTGCAGATCGAGTCAGGTAGAGGGATGGGTCTAGTTGAGGAAGATTGGATCGTGACGAGCGAGTTGACATTAGGTTAGATTTTAATAGCTCAAACCTGGGGTCCCCATCCGCGTGGCTTGAAAAGGCTCGTGTTGGCCGGGCAGCAAAAGGATCTCAGTATACGCGGCATCAAAATGCTTCGCGCCCAAGTCCCGGAGGAGACGCAGCTACTGCCGACGCTCAAGCAGTTGACAGAGGACAAGACGGTGTGCGCTACCATGTGAGTGACGCCGGCGCCTGCCCCTGCATCGAGCTCAGATCTCAGATCTCACACCGATGTATGGGGCGTGCATTGCTCTACAGCATCCGGCCATCATGTCCGTATTGGAAGGGTCTATGACACCTCGAGGCACCGACAGCCACCGCTTCTTTCCGTTCCTCCATCGCCCGTATCCTGCTTTTGTCGACACATTGTTTGATGCAGCTATCGGAACGTCCCCTCGCCACTGACTACGACCGGATCTCGCTCGACTGGACGTCCATCCCGCAACTCCCCCGCATCTCCGTCCCGACGCTCGTCTACAACGGCGAATACGACACTCCTCCGTCCTGCTCTTCGAGCTCATCCCCCGCGTACGATGGATCACCTTTTCCGGCGCAGGCCACATGTGTCATCTGGAGGACGAAGCGACGACGGAGTGGGTTTCGACCGTTGTCGGGGAGTTCTTGACCCAGGGGGAGTGAGGGGTCGGTATGGGTGGGGCTGGGGGGAGGGGGGAGTGGCGCAGGGGGCAATGCATCTCGACCCTCAAACAGACCGTATCAGAGCTGTATTTAGGGAACGGCGGGATAGTTGTACTCTACCCTATATACCACTCATCGAAGAGATCACATAATGGGCCGGTGGGTTTCCCCAATAGACACTTGCAAGCATACCTGCTGCTCAGACGATCAGAGAAGCGGTCCCAAAGGTCTGAAAGTAGCTGAATGATGGGTGCTGCTTGTACCGCCTTGGTGTGGCTGTTGAGAGCTTCAACGAGGTTGGAGGAGACGTAGCCGTAGCGGGGTAGACGGGAAGGCATGGATTGTCCAGAATTTGTTGCCAATGGAGAAGGGCGTACTTGAGCATGTTGTTCATCCCATTGATGCGGGCTTGACCCAAAGATGTCGTTTGAACGTTGCCTGGGTCTGTGCATGGACAAGAGACTTGAAGACAGCTGCGGCTCTGGCGTTGAAGCGGTGTTCGATGATGGCCTTAATATGGACTGCGCAGTACTCATGATAGACACTGGGGCAAGTGCCTTGATGTAGCGGCTACACGACTCCCTCTTGACAATGGGACATCATCATGATGTGGTCGGAGTCGATGCCGGGGTAGGCTACCTTCGGCTGCTTGAACAACCAGCCCCATGAAGCTTCGGACTTGAAGGATATGACCGACCGAGGCAAGAGGCATGATCTGACGGTTCGTGTCATACGGGGTGGCGAAGAGGACGACGTAGTCTGAGATGGCCTTGGAGAACGTCTCGTCAACTATCCAAGACCATTCATCAACTCGTTTCTGGCCGCCATCACAAATCTGCTCGGCCGATTCACTGGTGACATGACTCCTGTGATGGCTTTGACCTTTTACCATCCTTCCCGGCCCCTTCACTCCGCAACACGGCTTAAGCTGACGGACTGATTCAAGTCATTAAAGAACAAGTCGTTCACGATGGCGTCCCTCGCAGCTGCCTCGACACACGTCGCCAAGGACTTCGCTGGGAGGGTCGCGTTCATCACGGGTGGAGCATCCGGCATAGGGCGGGCTAGTGCAGGTGAGCGCGTCCCACCTCTTCCTTCTATCGCTTGCGGCCAGAACTCGATTCTTCGCAGAGGTGCTGGCGGGTCGAGGTGCTTCCATCGCAGTCGCCGACATCCGAGGACAAGTCGCCTTCCAAGCCGCCGACGAGCTCCAAAATACCTTCGGCGTCAAATGCGTTGGTATAGAGTGCGATACAGCACGACATGACCAAGTGGAGATCGCTGTCAGAAGCACTGCGGAGGTATTGGGGGGACTGCACTGCGCGGTGAATGCCGCGGGGCTGCCGGCGTATATCGGGCAGGGGAAGTTTATGGGAGATTACCCGGTCGAGTGACTACTTCTCGTAACCCCCTGAGTGGACTGTCTAGATCGCTGATAGGGTACAGCGATTGGAGGCGGATCATGGATGTCAATGCCAACGGGGTGTTCCACTGCGTCAAGGAGCAGCTCAACCACTTTATGGCGACGAAGACTAGGGGGTCTATCGTCAATATCTCGAGCATAGCAGGGGTGAGACCGCTTTGGCTGGGGAGCGCTTATGGTACGTGCCTCTTTCGTGTGGCTTGACGCATGCTCATAACGAGTAGTGGCCGCGAAGCATGCTGTGATCGGGATCACCCAGTCTGCTTCCCTCGAATATAGCCGATATGGCATCCGGTGAGCTCACCATGTCCTGGTCCCTGTCGTGCTGCTTATGGATCGATTGGTATTCCAGGATAAACACCGTCGCCCCAGGCTTCGTAGACACACCGCAACTAGCATCAGCGAGCCAAGATGCTCAAGACTCGGCGAGAGCGACGACTCCGATGGGACGGATAGGGAAGGCAGAGGATATAGGTTCGTCCACGTGACAAACTGGTCGTCTTGTCAGAGCTGATCCCAACATCTCAGCCGAGCTCGCGGCGTTCCTCCTTTCCGACAAAGCCGAGTTCATATCTGGAGCGACACATCTCATTGATGGGTCTTGGTCCAATGCCGGTCCGGGGCCACTGCAGTGGGGCGATAATCCGGACCCGCGGTAGACGAAGGTCTGTACACCCCAGCCGGAGCGGGGTGAAGGCCCCTGGTGGTGGAGAGCGGTACCTCAGCCTGAGTCGGGGAAGGTACTATGGGCGTGTGGTCTTCGATGCATCACCCGCTATTCCTACCAGGAACGTTAAACCCAGCTGAATGGACAACATGGCTCAGTCAGAGGTACCGCTTCTCCTCAAACGCGGTCCCTTCCAAACCCCATGAGAAACGCCGCCTTGAACGCCAATCCAACCGGAACGCCGTAGAATACCCCCTTGAGGGTTAGGGGGCTAGGGGGTTAGGGGGTTGAGTTCGTTGCATTCTGGTTTTACGGTAGTTCTGGGGGTCTACGGAAGCTATGATATCCGAGGGAGGAAGAGGAGGGCGACATGGAAAGATGGGAGTGGCTCTCAGAGGTCGCCACTCAGCTCCTCCAGGGCGTTGCCCATGTCTCCTGGCCTTCCTGCCTCAAAACTCCTTGTCCTCGCCTTGAGCAAGGCGATACTCACCATCGTCTTCATCCTCTGAAAGTGTTCGCTTCCAGCTTCTCTCCCCATGTCTCCAGCTCTTTCCTTGTCGCTTCAGACATCATCCCACCTGCCGAGAAGACCAAGGGGATGAAGCGTCCATTGGTGAGAGGCCTGGCCTGGATAGCTGGCCTCTCTATCTGCTCCAGGTATTTTGTGGCTTGCTGGACGATGTGGAGAGGTAGAGAAATGCCATCTGCTGGATTGGTTGTCGTTTTGGTTGCCTTATTGCCAAGGAGGGTGTAAACCTTGACATCGAAGTCCACAGACCCCTTGAAAGACCCTCTGAGCCGAATATTGTTCCTCCTCCTGCCTTCGAACGAGTGTGGCTCATGCTCTGCGGTTGAATCGATGGTTTTCAAGGTGGAATGGAGGATTCGAGCCGCAGAGTCATGCCTGGCCACCGTCTGCCTTGGTCTGGCAAGGCAAACCTCGTCATGGCCCAAGGACTTCGATTTTGAGCACCATGGGCGAGTGATGAGGGGAAAGGTTGATAGAGTCCGATAATGGATGGCTGTCACGATCGTGAATTGAAGCTCGGAGGGTCATCCGGCGGAGGGCTCCTCCCACGGATGCGGTAGAGCTCGTCCTTCAGGGCGTCATCCAGGTCCCCCGCCATAATCTCGCCGAACATCGCCGAACACCGCCATAACATCGCCGAACACCGCCATACCATCGCCGAACATCGCCGAACATCACCGAAGATCGCCGAACATCACCGAAGATAGGCCTGGAAGACGGTGTATAAAAGGGATGGACTTGAGAGTCGGGGAGAACCAGTGATTCGAGATTAAAAAGTCACTATCGTTACCTAGCCTACTCATAGCCTCTGCATTTCTAGCCCACGCTACTCGACCGGCACTTAACTCGGCTACACCCACGCGTGTCCTCGAGTTATTCCAGCCACAGTCCGACCACGGTAGTCCAACTTCGCCGAAGCTCAGACGACCGTCGCCGATTCTAGGAGCTGAGCGTCGGGCCTATTTGCTGGTCGACGTAGCACCGTGATAATGGCAGTGGAGACCTCAAAATCTGTCAGGCGCAGTGTGTGTGTCACGATCGCATATCGAACAACGACGGCAAACCCACGTTTCGCCAACTATCGCCGAGAGTCGCACATCACAGGACGCCCAAAAACGGCAACGCGCGCGTTCGTTCGGCCTCATTGCGTTCCGAACCCCAAGATTGCCGAGATTCACCTTTTGCGCCACTGCAGAGATCGAGACGTGATGTTTGGAAGACGAGACACGGAACACAAAGCTATGGAAGTATATAGGTACTATACATCGCTGAGGGATAGCCTCAGCGATTCGAGATTGAAGTCATTGAAGTCATTTCGTAGTATACCCCCTTGTCTTAGTCTTTGCATCGATAGCGCTACCCGACCAGTGCCTACTTCGGCTACGTTCTCATACGTCCCCGACAGTACCTTTGACGCTGAACCCTCTTTGCCTATCAATCGCCACCTTCGGCCACGATCGCTAGTCGTAGGAGTTGGACGTCGGGCCTTATCACTGGTCGGCGTAGCACCCTGACAGTGTGGTAGTAAGGGATGGTATTGAGCCACTTCCTGCCGAGTGTAGAGGCTGACTCCGCCATGAGTTTTCGTTCAGAGTCGTCCATGGTGGTCAAGAGGTCGTTCTGTTGATCCTCCCAGAGCTCCTTGCGCCGTTCATACTGGGATTCGGGTTGAGCTTCTTGGGAAGCGTCCCTATTGGAGGAAAGGGGCAGGAACGAGTTGACGAGGCGGTGTGATGTCTCGTGACCGTCACGTTCTCTAAGTTATGATACACAGTGCTCTAGGATACGTCGAGATCTTTTACTCAACAAATTCGGCATTCCCCATCGTGTCCGATAATGAAGAAGATCGCCCTCCAGCTACAAGCCGGTCATCCTGAAGGGCGCCGAGAATGGCGCGCTGAATGGGAGCTTTCTGTTGGCTCCACTCTACGAGGTGCGAGGCGTCGGACAAGCGATACAACAACGGCTCTATTTGTCCAGCAAAACAATAAGAAGCTTTGACATTCACTTTGGAAAATCCCGTACTCGACTTAGTACTCGGCCCGGGCGAGGGCCAAAATCAGAGGTTGAAGCGAGGATCACCCGGAAATTGATTTGCTGAGCCAGGCACGGCGTCCCTGACCGTCACCGAGGCGCTTACGTACAAAGCAAGCCAGTAGATCCCTCGGCATCGGGCACCGAGCCCTCCTTTTCTCTGGACCACGTAACTATAGACGTTCTAGACACGATAGACACGAAGAACTTGTCGTATCCAGCGAATGTGTCTCGCACGATGTCGAATCGAGTTCTCGTCCTCGCCCCGCCGATCGCTAGCCCCCCGAATCACCTCTCCCCATTACCTACCGATCCACCCCCATTCGATTCTTCGATGACTCTCGCTCCCAACCTATCCAATCCAACGGACGATGCAGGATACGAAAACCCACCCAGCGCACCGATGCATGATGTGTCCACCCAGACATTAGACACACCCAAAAATGGATCTTCCACCCCTTCCTCCTCACAGGATGACGCCGAGACCGTGACCGTCATCAATAGTAAATCTCCAGCCGACTCTTCGGACTTATCGGAGCAGTCATCACGAGGGAAGGAGAAGGCTTCGCCTCAGGAATCGTCGGACGAGGGTCCAAGGAAGGGAGGCGAGAAGGATCAAGAGGAGAAATGGTCTTACGCCAAAGTGCTGAAGGTATGTGCTTTGTAAGTGATACGCGCTTAGACACAGCACGACCAAGCCCTCCTCCGATCTCGTGATCTCCAACCCCACCGATCTCTCTCTCTCGCGTACGACCACCTCTCCGTGCGCGGTATTGGCGGAGCAGACGATGTCGTTTATGGCCAGGACATGGGTGGGATCCTCGCGCCGTGGACGACGAGGAAGTACAAGAAGAAGGCGGCACGACTCGCTGCTGCGCGCACAGAGGGTGAGGAGACGGGCGCACCGCGAGGCGAAGGGGGTCGAGGGGATGGGATGGTATGGCGTGACGGTGATCCGACCCCTGGGAAGAATGAGAGTGGGCTCCGAAAGGGTGAACGCTTCCTCCTCAAGGATTTCTCCGGCACAGTCAAGGCTGGGGAAATGATGCTTGTTGTCGGTCGACCAGGATCGGGATGCACGACTTTCCTCAAGTCCCTCGCTGGATTGCATGACGGGTACGCCGGAGTGGACGGGGAGATACGGTATGGGACGATGGGGAAGAAGGAGTTGAAGCCGTATCGGAACGAGGTGATCTTCTGTTCCGAGGAGGACACGTTCTTTGCGGATCTCAAGGTCGGCCCGACGCTCGATTTCGCGCTCAGGAATAATACCCCCGCGGAGAAGGCGAGGTTGCCGAGAGAGGAGGGTGGGAAGGTGATGGAGCCCAAGGAATGGCAGGATAAGACCAAGGCGGAGCTGTTGAAGATCTTTGGGTTGGAGCATACCGATCAGACCAAGGTTGGCGATCAGTATGTGCGGGGTGTATCGGGTGAGTCAAGCGGGTTCGACTTTGGCTGACGGAAGGTGGCGAGCGACGACGGGTGTCGATTGCGGAAGCTCTCACCGGGCGAGCGTCAATCCAATGCTGGGACAACGCGACTCGAGGACTCGATGCCAATACCGCACTCAACTATGCCAAGATCATGCGTACACTCACCGACGTCGAGCGCAACGCCACCGTCGTCAGCTTGTATCAAGCAGGTAATGGGATCTACGACCTCTTCGACAAGGTCACCGTCATTGCCGAAGGTCAAGTCATCTACTATGGTCCCCGCTCCGAGGCACAAGGCTACTTCGAGGACATGGGATTCGAATGTCATCCCGGGGCGAACGTAGCTGACTTCCTCACTGCCGTCACCGCCACCAACGAGCGAAAGATTAAAGACGACGCCGGACAAGTCCCGACGTCTCCCACAGAGTTTGGCAAGGCCTACCAAGAGTCTGAGATCGCCCAGCGGATGAGGGAGGAGCTGGACGAACATCTCGCTGATAAGGAAGCGAGGGCGAAGGAGACGAGTTTGACCCAGCAGTCGATCAATGCGCAGAAACATCCGTTCGCGCAGAAAGGTCGGCCGGAGAGGATCGACTACTTTGGTCAGGTCAAGGCGGCGATGATCAGGGATTATCAGCAGAGATGGGGCGATCAATGGTGAGTGAGCGGTTGAGATTGAGCTGATGAGAAGGACGCTATGGGCGAGACAGGGGACGACGACTATACAGGCATTGATTGTTGGATCGGTGAGCTGACGGTTTTGCGAGCTATGCTGATTGTTCGCCAGCTGTTCTACAATATTCCGGATACGACAGGGGGTCTTGTAAGTCTAAGTACAAAGCGGGCTTTCGAAGGTACTTGCTGATGCTAGCAGTTCCTGCGCGGAGGAACGGTCTTCCTTTCCCTACTCTGTGCGTTTCTTTGGCGTTACTCGCAGTACAAGCTGACCTAGTTCAGTTCCTTCCCTTATTAGCCTGAGCGAGACTACAGCCGCCTTTTCCGGACGTGCAGTCACCGCAAAGCACAAGGCGTACTCGATGTACCGGGCATCCGCCATCATCGTGGCCCAATCTCTCAACGACCTGCCGATCTTCCTCATTCAACTCGCGGTCTTCACCCTCATCATCTACTTCATGACCGGACTCAAGCAAACCGCTGGCCATTTCTTTACCTTCCTCCTCTTCATCTTCTCCGTCACAGTTTCTACCACCGCCTTTTTCCGCTTTATCGGTCAGTCGTTTGGGACATTCAATAACGCGTCGAAGGTATCGGGATTCATGTTCAGTGTCCTCGTCACGGTGAGTCCCATACTTCTCGCGCAATGCTGACAGACAGTACGCGGGATATGTGATTTATGTCCCTTCGATGAAGCCTTGGTTCGGATGGCTCCGATGGATCAATCCTGTATACTACGGGTTTGAAGCGCTGGTGGTTGGCGAGCTCTCCGGCTTGCAACTCGATTGTGTCCCCCCACAGCTGGCCCCATATGGACCCGGATTTACGTCTCAGGGCTGCGCTATCGCTGGCGCCCAACCCGGGTCCACCATCGTATCCGGTACGACGTACGCCACCACCGCTCTGCATTTCTACGTGTCCCACGTCTGGCGCAACTATGGCATCCTCCTTGTGCTGACCATCTTCTTCCTCGCTCTTTGCATGATTGCGACCGAGCGACAACCGGCGGCCGGCTCGAATCGTACCGTACTACTGTACAAGCGGGGTGGCGGAGGCAAATTCATTCGTCAAGCCAACAAGAATGGGACGCAGCCTCGGGACGAGGAGGAGGGCACTGACAACGCACAGCTAGGCGAAAAGCCAGGAAGAACAGTCAGCGCGGCGAGCGAGGTTCATGCTGAGGAAACGTGAGTTTTGTCTCGCGAGCGACACTGACGATGACAGTGTCTTTACGTGGAAAGACCTCAGCTACTTCGTGCAAGCTGGCGGGAAATCCATTCAGCTGCTCGATAAAGTCTCGGGCTACTGCAAAGCGGGTACTCTCACCGCGCTGATGGGGTCGTCCGGAGCAGGCAAGACCACCTTGATGGACGTAATGGCGCAGCGCAAATCGGAAGGCGAGATCACAGGCGAGGTGCTTATCAATGGCCAAAAACTGCCTGTCTCTTTTCAGAGGACAACGGGTTACTGCGAGCAGTCGGAGGTGCTTCAGCCCGAAGCGACGGTCCGGGAGTCCCTCGAATTCTCCGCACTCCTCAGGCAGCCGAGGTCACTCCCTTACGAGGTATTCTTCTCTCCTGATTTGGAGGCCATCTGTCTGACTTTACCACAGGAGAAGATCGCGTACGTCGACGTCATCGTCGAGCTGCTCGAGCTCCAGGACATCGAAGACGCCATCATCGGGACGCCTGGTGAGGGACTCGGTGTGGAGCAGAGGAAACGGCTCAACATTGGTGTCGAGCTCGTCAGCAAGCCGTGAGTCGTGTCAGGCCGGGATTCAATGCAGAGCTGATGAAGATTAGGAGTTTGCTATTCCTGGATGAGCCGACGTCCGGCCTCGATGGGCAGAGCTCTTTCCTCATCGTGTCGTTCTTGCGCAAATTGGTTGCAGCGGGTCAGGCAGTGCTTTGTACTATTCACGTAAGTGCAGTGGCTGAACAAGATCTGATCCTTTCAGCAACCGTCTGCCTCGCTCTTCAACGAGTTTGACAATCTGCTTCTCCTGAAGGCTGGCGGCAAGGTAGGTCCGCTCTTCCACGATGTTACCATTGCTAATGAGGTCAGACCGTATACTTTGGGGCCATCGACGAGCTCTCCGAGTACTTCTCCGCCAACGACGTCGAGATTCCCGAAAACGTTAACCCCGCCGAACGGATGATCGATATTGTATCCGGCGACCTCGCAAAGGGCCATGACTGGGCCGAGACATGGAACGCCTCTCCCAACGCAGCCGCTCGGATCAAGGAGCTCGAAGAGCTGAAGAGCGCAAATTCCGGCAGGACGGTGGAGAATGAGGATGACAAGTATGAGTATGCTTCGACCAACGGGATGCAGCTCCGCCTCGTGACGAAGAGGGCCACGATACAGGTGAGCATGGAGGAAGAGGGCAGGGCTGATGGTTAGTTGTGGAGGAATACCGAGTATGTGATGAATAAGGTGGCGCTACATATCGGTGAGTGCCTTCCGCAGACTGGCTGGATGCGCTGACGAGAAGATTAGGCTCTGCGATCTTCAATGGGTTCAGGTCAGTAGTTTAGAGAAGAGGAATGAACGTACTGATCGCGTCAGTTTCTGGATGATTGGCAACTCGTACGTTGCCTGCGGTGTAGCGGAGAAATGCGCTAACTCCCTCTACAGCTATCAGGACCTCCAGAATCGCCTCTTCACCATCTTCCAGTTCGTCTTCGTGGCGCGTGAGTCTACTCAGATCAGCAACATTAGACTATCCCTGACATGTGACTCAGCCGGTGTCATCGCGCAGACGCAACCGAAGTTCATCGCCAACCGAGATGTGTTCGAAAGTGCGTTCAGCCATTTTTATATCTTGTGGTCAGCCTGACGTGAGATAGCTCGCGAGAAGAAAGCGAAGTTCTACAGCTGGCAAGCATTTGTGTTTGGTGAGTGGAGACAAGCATATTTCTGCACATTCAGGCTTACTTCCGTTCAGGCGAGATCGTTGCCGAGATCCCGTACCTCCTCGTCTGCGCTCTCCTGTACTTTGCTCCATGGCAAGTGGTCCTTCTTTTTCTCCATCGAGCTTGTCTAAATCCGGACAGGTACGCGGTTGTCGGCTTCAGCTTCGCGCCAAGCGTGGCCGGGCCCGTCTACCTTCAGATGACGCTCTACGAGTTCCTCTACACCGGGATCGGTCAATTCGTCGCAGCTTACGCACCGAACGCAGTCTTCGCAGCTCTGGTCAACCCGCTGCTCATCGCAGTGCTTGTGACTTTCTCGGGGGTTCTCGTGCCGTACCCGCAAATCACTGCTTTCTGGCGTGAGTCTTTCCTTCCCGAGTTGTGCCATCACTGACGAGACTCTTAAGGATACTGGTTGTCTTACCTTGACCCATTCACCTACCTCCTCGGCGGTCTTTTGGGTATATCTGAACCATCGTATCCTCTATGCAAGCTGACAGGTCCAGTCTTCCCCATCTGGAACGTCGAGGTGCGATGTAAGCAAGAGGAGTACGGGATCTTCGACCCGCCGTCCGGCCAGACATGCGGGAACTACATGAGCAGCTTCATAGCGCAGGGTACGGGATACATCAACAATCCAGTACGTCCTCCGCATATTTGCTCGACGGCAAAGTGGCTGATGAGGTTCAGGACGCGACCAGTGGGTGCGAGTATTGTATATACTCCAAGGGCAACGAGTATCTACGAGGCCTGAATTTGGGGAAACATATCGCTGGTTGGAGAGATATCTGTATCACCTTGTGCGTCCTGTCTCCCTACGGAAATACTCTGCTGATCATCTGGTGTGGTGCATCAGCCTCTTTGTGCTCTCGTCGTACGGACTTGTATTCCTCTTGCTGTGAGTGTTTTTGGAGCAGCCATCGTTCTGCCGCTGATGGGAGCGATGCAGGAAACTCCGGAGCAAACGGTCAAAGATTGCCAATTAGATAATGTAGAGTGCTTACAGGATACGTTACATGCCATGGTTGATCATATTCCGATGTTGCACTCATCGAATCATCAAGAACGGTCGGTTGAGTAGAAGTGGTCAGGAGATTCCCTTTGTTACTGCTAAGACGGAAATCGAAAAGTTCCCAGAATTTGACTTGATCGTTTACGCGAAGCAGGGCAGAACAAGAGCTCCTCCAACAACGGGCTGTCTGAAGCTGGCCGGGTGGATCCGAGTTCAATGGCGAAGTCCGGGGTCCCATTCGAGGAGCCGGGCGAGGCGGTAATGATGACGAAGGACACCATGCCAGTGAATCGGAGACTGTTCCTAAATCCGATGCTACTATTCAGCGCCGAGAGTATCGGCGCCCAGGCTACGTCCCTTACTTCACTATGGGGAGGAGGACGTAGGTTTCGTAGAGGGCTTGGTAGACTCTGGGGGTTAGGGGTTTACAAAGTCGGCTATCAATCTCGGATATTTCCGGGTGCTGGCTATCCCACGTGGTATGACTCACGCCCATTCCCAAACTTCCTTTCGGGGAAATTCTGATCAAAATTCGTTTAAACTTTGCGATTGCTCTTTCAGAGGATGTCAGGTCCCTTGTTGCATTCCTCGAGCTCCTTCCTCGCTCCTTTGTTATTCACACGTAACTTTGGATCAACCCTACTGGGCAGTCACTCCCTTCAACGCTCCTTCTCCGACATGTCCGTCCATCCCACTCGAGGACGCGGTCAACGTGGTCGAGCGAGAAGCAGGGGGGGATTCCGTCCTCACCGCGGGGGAGCCATGAATGGACCATCCAGAGGCATGGTGTCTGGCGCGACTGAACCAGCTATCGGTTCGCAAGATTCGACACCGATGCTCAGTGGTCGAACTACCCCTCTTCAGAATGGTCCGCGTTTCCGTGACTTTCCTGGGCTGAGTGAGGAGCTGCTCCGCACACTGCCATTCGAACACTGTACCGATGTGAGTACATCCAGTCGCAATTGATACACTAGTCTGAAGTCACCAGGTCCAAGCCGCTACCCTTCCGACTATCCTCGCCCGCCAAGACGTCCTCGCCCAAGCTAAAACTGGGACCGGCAAGACCCTAGCCTTCCTCATCCCCGCCATCCAGCGCCTTCTCAACTCCCCTCTTCCGCCATTGAACCTGACATCCATCCTCATTCTTTCGCCAACAAGAGAGCTCGCTCAGCAGATCGGTGTCGTGGCGCAGACCTTGCTCAATCCACATGCTGGGAAATATGCGGTACGCTGTCTCGTGGGAGGAACGAATGTGGATCGAGATATCCGAGACCTCAAGTCCCTCCGGTGAGCAAACGGTCTAACGGACGTTCTCTCTCAGTGATGACGGCTGACCCCGGCTAGGGCGGATGTACTCGTTGCGACACCAGGGAGACTGGTCGATCTGCTCGAGAATGGAGGAGTTCAACCCCGATTTGCACAGCTCGGTCAGTCGAGGGATTCCGAGTCACCGGTAATCTTGCTGATGCGCCGCAGGAACCCTCGTGCTGGACGAGGCCGACCGCTTGCTAGATCAAGGATTCCGCAGAGAACTGGAGAAGATCCTAGGGTCCCTGCCGAATCGGGGCTCTGTCTCCCGTCAAACCCTTCTCTTCTCCGCTACAATCCCCAAGGAGGTCCACACGGTATGCAAAATGGCCTGAGCGACGCTGACGTCAGATTGCATCTCTCGCACTGAGCAAGGACCACAAATTCATCACCACACTCACTGAGGAGGACCAGAACACCCATGAGCACGTTAGGCAAGAGAGTCTGGTCGTCGCTCCTTCAGATATCCTGCCGGCTGCGGTCGAGGTGCTCCGTCAAGCAGAAGAAAACGGGAGGACCGGTGGAGGGTTCAAAGGTTCGTGACCCCTCCATGAAAAGGCTGACCTGTAGTCCTTGTCTTCCTTCCCACCGCTCGTGCGGCCGCCCTGTTCCACGACGTCTTCGCCGCTATACCTCTCTCGTACCCGGTCTGGGAGATCCATTCGCGTTTGAGCCAGGCCAAGCGCACTTCGACAACCGAGGCATTCCGCAAGGCGGATAGAGGGGTCTTGTTCTCATCTGACGTGACGGCTCGGGGCATCGACATCAAGGACATCACCATGGTCATGCAGGTGGGATTGCCAAGCTCTGCCGATCAATGTGAGTCAATAACCCGACGACCAAGGCTGATGGGGCAGACGTTCATCGCCTTGGACGGACTGCTCGGGCCGGAGCAGAAGGTCACGGCATCCTCATCCTCGGTGATTTCGAATCCCACTTCCTCCGTGACAGAGCGGTCCAGTCCTTCAATCTCCGTCCCTACCCAGCCATCGACATGAGCGATTCTCGAGGCGTCGTCGAGCAGGCTCTCGACACCGTTCCATCCGAGGCGAAAGCACAAGCCTACCAAGCCTGGCTCGGGTATTACAACTCGTCCAGAGGAGCGCTCAAGTGGTCTCAAGCAGATCTGATACAGCATGCCAATGCGTATGCCCTGGACTCGTTGAGGTTCGGACCTGAACCGCCGGGCATGTTGGCGAAAACGGTGGGGAAGATGGGGCTGAGAGGAGTGCCGGGGTTGAAGGTGGTGAAAGAGCTGCCGGGAAAGAGTGGTGGTGGAGGGCGAGGAGGAGGCAGCGGCGATACAGGGCGAGGACAGGGGAAGAGGCTCAGGGAAGGGGACGGTTCTGGAAGCATGCTGATGGAGGAGCGAGGGCACGGAGTGAATGGGGATGGTAATATGATGGGTGGCGGAGGTGTAAGACGAGGCGGGAACAGAGGGCGAGCTAGCTTTGGTGGCGGGATTGCTCGGTGAACATTATTGCGAGCGCACCGATGATTATGGCTCTGGCATGATACGAGCTGAAGCCAGGCGAACTTGCGCTGACGTCAGGATATTCATCGATGAAGGCGGCAGCAAGAAGAGTGCGATCAGATACCCCACTTGACCGATGTGTAGGCCATCAAGGATTCTCTAATTTCCCGTTGAGGATGCTGTAATTCTCCCGGATACTCCGGGTTTTCCAGGCAGAGTCGGAAATTGGGCGCAAATACAGGGCATAGGCAAGATCTCGGCTGGGCATCGTAGCCTATGTCTATGCCGCCTGTCGTTCCAAGCAGAGAGGGCTCCGGATGCTATCGCAAAATTGCAGTCGCCCCCCTGGTAAGGACGATGTCTATCGCGCCTTTCCGTCCTGACTTTCGCTAGCAAACAAGCTTGAATCCGTCCCTACTCATCTTGGGGACAAGCACTGATTTTCAGATACGACAGGGCGCGGCGGTCGATGAGAACCTACGAGGAAGAGTCAATGTTGCACGTCGAAGCACTCGAAGGACGTCTTTGCATAGTCTTATGCATATCTAATCCCGAGACACCTGACCTCGCGCCGTTACAAGCGCAAATGTTATAGGACACTGACGCCGCGATCAAAGGAGCCTGCCTGACTCGGGTTGGGCTACAACAGCTTGAAATGTGGAAAAAACTTCATAGTGTAAATACAAGAAAAGCCTGTGGGCCATGATTGACAATAAAGCAAAGGAAGTTTGGGCCAAACGCCACGACCTTATAACGAGCTAAATATTCATACGACCGCGCACCGCGCTGCTCCACCTCCATGCCTGTTTCCAAACATTCGAGACCTCGTCTTGTATTTTATTTAAAAAGAAAATTGCAATACGCGATGAAGGTCATACTGCTCGTGACACTTCGCTTGGTTTGTCCGGCGGTATTTGAGCTGATTAGTGCCCAGGCGGAAAACGTCGGGTTGACGAAGCTACGCGATATTTCAGCTAAAGTTCGGTCGACCAGAATCTCAGGACACTCACGTTACGGTGATGAGGTAGCAGCCCCACTGGTCCCACTTGTATTCGGGAGTGGCGGGTAGAAGGGCGACGCCGAGCGTCTGAATTCAATCAGTCATTTGGCCGAATCGTTGCGACCGCTGCAACCTACGCCCACGAATGGCGGAATGAATGCCAAACATCATCCACCACATCCTGGGATCTATGTCAGAGTACACCGCAGACGGTCTGGTAAGAACTTACCTGATATTGTTCCACCTCAAAGTCGAATAGCCCATGATGACGAAGAGCTTAACCTAGTAGACGTTGAGACCAGGCTCGAGAGCTAAGCTAGGATACTCACGGAGACGACACTCGAGGGGATGCTGTACAGATTTACCTGCGACAGCACTTTCAATGAGATCCCTCCGCAGCGGGAGTACTGCTCACCTGTAGATTGGTGAAACCGAATGACTGGTTGGAGACCGAACCGAATGTAGTGACGGCCCCGTTGCACTAATGCACAGTGAGTGCTCGTCAATCTAGGGATTGTTATTATACGACATACGATACAAGACAAGAAGCTGTTAATGAATTGGAAGTAAAGGTGACCGGTCGGATGTTGCTGCCGAGTGGTTACGTGAGTGCTGCGGTGATGGAACCGATTGTAACAGTCGTCTTTCACGTTCGGCATTGACTTTGAGCCAGCGCCGTCGAAGGCTATCCATCACTTGATCGCAACTGACATCGGTGAGTAGGGTGAGGAGGATGGTGGGATGGGCAGCCAAGATGAGTGATTGTTCCAGGATTCTCAACAGATCATCCCGTCGGGCTGGCCCAAACTCGGATCGGGATGGAGGTGATTGAAGAGGTAGAGGTGATGGACCGGTGAGATCCAGGATCGGATAGGACAAGAGGTCTAGATTTGAGACGTTGGAATCAGTCCTCGATCAATTCCACCTACTTGCCCGCTTCACCCAAGTAGGATCTCTTGGGGGTGTTCTCCACCGATGCCTAGCTCAAACAAGAGATTTTGATTCTTCATATGAATGTCTCCAACACCGCCTAAGTTGCTCGAAATCTGATGACAACGTAACCCTCCCTCCCCCGTTTCCAGTTCTGGGGACAACTGCCCATTTCGGAGGAAGCCTGCATCATTGCAGTTGGCATCGGGTGCTTCGTGTCGGTACAATTCTGTCCGGTCAAAATCTCCCTCTTGTCCCACCTTCTCTCATGGCAAGACGAACATCTCCCATCTTCACTCCCTCAAGACCGACCGATCCCGTCCTCACTCCCCTCCCCGCTTCACGTTCCCCTCTTACTCTCACGAAACCTCCATTCCTTGCTCGGGCATTTCCAGCTCCCTGACATCGGGCACCGACAACACCTTGACGTCGTCCTTCTCCCCCCGAATCGATTCCACCTCGCGTTGGTGGTTCCCCTCAGGTCGCTGTTCCTCCAATTGCTGGTGGACGTGCTGTCGGTGGAGGTACTGCTCAATGTACGAATTACTCGCAGGGCGAGCTCGAACCAGCCGATCCATCTCATCCGGGGAGACGAGGATGACCCGCAGCCCGAACTCGGGTTGTTGAAGCAGCCAGAGGAGAGCTTCCTCTTCCTCGTCGATCTCGGCCTCGGGCTCAGAACAGCTCTCGTCCTTGTCCTGGTCGTCGTACTGATCGTCGATGGGACGGCCGCAGAAGGAGCTTTGGTCATCAACCTCGCCCTCGCACTCGGACTCGTACCCGTTCGGACCGTCTTGTTGATTCCCGTTCTCGGCCACCAAGTAGGAATAGCAGCTTTCGTCCTCGTTCTCGATCACACCGGCAGACGATTTGGCGGTCGAGTGAGCGGAGGGGAGGAGAGATGAATGTTTGGACGATGCTGGAGAGGGAGTCGATGGACGAGTGTCGCCATGGTCATATGTCACCGACTCGTGGCCGGTACAAGTGGACGTCGACGTCTCCTTGCCATCCAAGCCGCCTCGTCCTCTTCCATCGTCTTCCCCATGCGAGCCGTATTGATCTTTCCGTTCACGGTTCACTTATGCCGTCACAAATGGTTTCGAACGACTCACTCTGATCACCAGTCCCGGCGCCGTCGCCGTCGCCTTGGCCTTGTCCGGTTCCAGGTGCGTGGTCGTGGTGACTCGAGCCACCGGCTCCTCTCCTCTGAGTCCCACCGTCACTATTTCGATTCCTACTTGCACCATCCCGATTCCCACCCGCACCCAGACCGCCCGGACTGACACCCCTCCCACCAACACCACCGCCATCACGCTCACCACTGCCGGGATCCTCTCTCAAGACGTCCTCACCTTCCCCGCCCTCTCGCCCGTCGCGATCTCCGTCCTTGTCCTCCCTCCCATCGTTCTCATCCTCGTCCTCATCTCCCCCTCCCAACCCCGTGCCGGCCCCCCACTTTGCATTCACCATGGGCATCAGCTCCGCCCTCGCCTTGGCGAGGAGCTCATCCAGCGCCTTGTCACCGGCAAATTCCCACCGTTTATCACACCGGAGTTCAGCCTCAAGATGAGGCAATTCGATGGCGAGATCGGGCAATCGGGTGAATGGCTGGGTCAAGTTGATGTCCAGCATCAATTCTGCCGCTTGCCGGATATAGTCCACCAGCACCCTACCCTCGGCGACATCTGGGGAGATGTGAGGGCCTAGGTCGTGAGCGAGGAGCTTGGCCATCGTCCTCCGAACGACGTCGCGGTAACCCATCGTCCTCCCCTCCGTCCATCTCCCCCTCGTCTTTCCATGCTTTCCCGAACTTTCAAGCTCTCGCCTCGGTACTTGATCGAACGGAACCTCCAGAGCGATCGACCTCGCATCCAGCACCCTCATCCGGGAGAATTTGGTTCCCACCACGACCAAGCCTAATTGACAGCCGCTCATCTCGTACGCCTGTAAGGCGTAGGCCGTCTGCTGGGAGAAGCCGCCCAGGGCGTCGGTGAGCCGGGTCTTGACCTCCCCTGTGAGGACTACGAGGCAATGCTGGGTGCCCGGATCGAATTGGGCGAGAGTGGAGAGCTGGGACGGGGTGACCGACGGAGTCCTGGATGCCACCACGGATGATGCGGTTGAGCCGGTCCGTCGACGCTGCGCTCCTGGGCCCTGCTGATCCTGCTCCGCCATGTTCTTCCGCTTCTTCAGCTCCCTCTGGCCGGGCTCCCTACGGCAGGCACCATCAGCTTGTGCCAATCTCGACGAAATCAGAGTGTGGGATAGGTTGTTTTGGAGGGAAAGGGCATCGGGGAGAGAGTAGGAATGAGACGATCACGAGCGGGGGAAGGCCGGTCCCAAATAGACTCACAATCGAATGGGAATATTGCTCCATATCCCGACCACGAGATCAGGCTTCCTGATCCCCGCCTTTCCCTCTCTCTCCTTGACCACCGTCATCGTCGTCACTCCTTGTACTACCGACGACTGCGAGCTCGCCACTCCTCCAGCTCGCGCCTCCATTCGCAACTTTCTCAACTCGGTCAACGCCCGCTGCACCCCCGTCTCCTCAAAGGAGATGCCCTCTTCCACATGGACGCAGCTGAGATCGACGCCTTGCGTCCCGGCGAACAATTTGACCTTTGAGACATCGTTCAATACCTCGGGAAGGTCACGATTGTGTTGTTTGAAGGCGAGGTTGAAGGCGGGGATCAGCTTGCTGACGCAGCTCGCCTCGTCGTACTGACTCGCCACCGCCCGTGAAAACTCAATGATGACGTCCTCCAGGTCCACATCGTCACCACCCGGTTCCCGCACAGTGACGTGTCCTCGCCATCTGAGAGGGGGAGGAGGAGCAGCCAGGTTCGAGATCGAGGTCGGGGTGAGTGGACGAGGTTCGGTGAACGCGGAGAACGACTCGGACACCGGGTCTGACGACCTGGCCGATCGACCCGTACTCATCCAACCCGAGTCCGGAAGGGTCAGTTGGAGGGGGAGGAGGCAGGTCAGAGCGGCGCGAGATGTCTTTTTCTTCGAAATGAAAGCTGGGGCGAGAAAACAAAACAAAACACAAACCGGGGCGTAATGAGACCCGCTGTTGAAAAGGCGTGTTTCGATTCCTGGCTTAGTCAGGCCTATTTGTTACTGTCCCCATTGTTGGGGATTCAAAGAGCTCTGAATGCTATATGTTGAGAACATTCGTAGAGGTAGAGGTAATGGTGGCATGGATGGATAAAAATCTGTGGGCATTTGATGGGGAAGCTGCTAGTTAGGCCTGCGTGCTAGGCACACTAGATTGTATGCGTTCGACAAAGACATTTCTGTCGAATCAAAGATACTTGACCTCTTTGTCACCATCAGCGTCCGATTCTCTCCTCCAACCGCCACACCGCTCGAGGATGGAGGAGATCACGGAGCGATCGCTGAAAGCTCGTTCGGTGATCGACAGCTTTGTGATCGCAAAACAGCGAACGGTCCCGACTCTTGAACCCGACTTGACCCGACTGATTCCAACCTCGTCCAGGTCGACAAAGGTCAAGGTAGAGGCTGTGGTCGATGGGATTCGGAAAGCTATCGAGGAGTCGAGGGTGTCTGATGGTGGAGGATCCGATGAGGGGGATGGGAGGATGGGGAAGAGGAAGAAACAGAGGATGGGAGAGGAGAGGATCGAGAGGATGGGGATCCGTTTCGTCGCGGATGATCATCCTCTCTTTGAACTCGATCAACTTCACGAGGCCTCTCTCGATCCTGAAGCATCGATACCGAGAGAGTTTGATGGGATCTGGAGTTTTGACCGGGTTCGATCTCGCTATTTCCCGGATGTGATCGAGGCCGATCGTCACACTCACCTTGAGAATACCATCATCCTCGCCCTCCGACTCCTCCTCGATCCAACATCCGGTATCCTTCGGGTCCCTTGTAAACCTCAACGATTCGAACGAGCGACGACGACCGCCTCCGATCAGAGTCAGGATGGGATGACGGATTTCAAGGGTGTGGGTACGAGTCCGGGAGGAGGAAGGCTTCAGCACCCACCCTTGTGGGAGATCAAACGTACCTCCGTCTTCCCCTTGATGCTCTTCCGATGGATCAGAAGAGCTTCCGAGATGGAAGGTGGGATACTGCTCTCTCTCGAGGAAGGTCAACCGACGTTCAACTGGCCAGGATCACCCAATTTGGATTGGAATCGGGACTCGACAAACAGGAAAAAGGTTGAGGTTGTGCTCGAGCAGGTGAGCGGTCGACCCTCCACGACCCCGACCCGACCAAGCTGCTGACTCTGGGCTGTTTTGACGCTAGCTCGTCGTACACTTAGACGCCAATACCAGCGGATCCGTCACTCTCTCCACTTGGGATTGCTATCAACTCTTCCACCGCTCGTCCCCCTCCGTCATCAACGTCTCCAAACTCATTCCACGCGACCTCACAATCTTCAACCCTGACGAGGCGGACACCTTCCTCGACACAAAGTGGAACCCACTGAGGTTGATGTTGGCTCTCCTACTCGCAGCCGGCAAGAAACAGTACGAGGGCTGGACGAGAGACGAACCGGTCTACCGGCCGAGAGAAAAGCCTGAGAATACGTCGCGGACCGGCCAACTTGGAGGTAGGAGGTCGCTGGAGCAAGGTGCCGGACAAGGAGATGGAGGGGGAGGGGGGGAGGGAGGGGGAGGGGGAAGGGGAGGGAGAAGCGGGATGCCTCGCGCGGACGGACGGAGTGAGGGAGATGGAGATGGAGGGTTTGGACCGGACCGGAATCTGGCTCCATCTCGTTCCAGCTCAGGCTCGAATAGGGAAACAGACCCTAGTGGAGGAGATCATGATGATGGTTCAGGTGATGACCCATCTCTCCAGAATCAGGATTATCGCTCACTGCGTTTCGAGCGCTCAACCAGACCGAGTCGGCATCCGACTGGAGTATCTACACCCCGGCCTACTTGCCGACGATTAAGAATCAACCGGTACGTATGGCGGGCCAAACTGAACGTAGCTGAAGACGAAGACGTTTCGGTCTCAGGTTTCATCCCTCGGCCTGTACTTCTCGTGTCATGTCCGAAGCCTGGTAGGCTCGACCTTGCACCGTCCCGACCTACGTCACTGGCGACACATGGACTTTATCGAGACGACTCGTCGTTTCGGCGCAAGCTTTGCTCAACAGGAGTCAATCACGAGAAACGGCCCGCACAGTATCAACCTAAACCCAACGTCAGACGTCCACCAACTTCCCCCTGACCACCGATCTATTGACTCACCTCCGATCTCGCCCATCGCATCGCCCAAGACTCACACTCACCTCCACATCCACATCCAACGCCAACGCCCACGACCCTCCGCCCCACCCTACTCGCTCGAGCTGATCTCTTTCATCTCCCACGGAAGGCTCTCTGACGCCTATCGCTCCGCCCTCACCCTCTTTCACACTCCCTCCTCGACGACAAGGACGAAATGGTCATGCGTGACCAAGGTGGTGGATATCGCGACATTCCCACTCGAAAGCGAGGACGGGTACACGTACGCGGCGGTCGCGGCCAGGCGGGCGGTGAAGAATGAGTGGGAGATGTTTGAGACTCACCTGAGATCGGTTCAAGGGGAGGTGGTTCCGCGGATGTATGGTAGCTGGATCTGCGCAGAATCGGGCGAGGATCCGGTGTGGATCATGTGCATGGAGGATGCGGGGGAGATGATGACGGATCGACCGGAGGAGTTGGATCGGGATCAAAAGTACGTCAAGGCTTTTTGGCTCCTCCTTGCCGTATTGTTCATCAACCCGTCCTCACTCCTTACCATTCTCCCATTACCATCCCATGATCCTATACGAATCCTTTGTGCCTGCTCCCTCGCTCCTCGATCCACCCTTTCGGCTTCTGCTCCTCTTGCTCACCCCGAAACCCACAGACAGATCATCCTCGATCTGTACTCCTCCATCCACGCGCTCGGCATCGTACACCTCGACGTACAACCCCGTCACATCCGATACAACCATGAGACCGGGAAGGGACCTTACCTGATCGACTTTGAGGGCGCAAAGAGGGTCGCACCGGACTCGAAACTGTTTCAGCAGGAGATGGATGGGGTCAAGGCGATGTTGGAGGGATACAGGTTTGAATGAGCACGTCGGGGGGCAGGGTGAAGCGGTAACGGGACGGTCGATTGATTCGATCCGGTCCAAGGAGGGTTCGTAATGTTTTATATAACTGATTGATTACCCGAGCTCGAAGACATCCCACCGCGCTCTCGGGGTCAACACTCCCCCTTCTTCCCTCGAGAACTCCCTCTTGTCCGCCCCGGTCCAATCTCTCCCCCGTTCTCATAGATCTCTCGACCTACCAAACCCAGATGAATCCCCGTCAACGTGAAGCTTTGCACCTGCACCTGGCACCTTGTCGTTGAAGCTAGGTTTGGGACGAAGCTATTTAGTCGTTTGAGGTACTTGGAGAAGGGATACGTGATCTTTTCATCGTTTGCGATTCACTAGGCCTGGCTCATTCCCCCTACTAGACTTCATTCCCCCCGTCTGCAGCGTTCAAGTAACGTGCGACTCATTCTCACACTTGGTCTGCTCACCGACCACTTGGGTCCGGACTGCCCATCGTGCTCGAGAACCGTGAAGGGCAACAACTCTGCAAGGGGAGTTGGGCACTTTTTGTCACAGCGGATCTCAAAAAAGCCCAACTCACGCACCGAGAAGTTTCAACTGTCGCTCGCATGGATACGAAACTATTCGGGTAAGACCAGCTGGAGGAGCGAGTGCAATCACGAACTCATCACAAACTTGGACTGGATGAGCTCGCATAAAGGCAGTATGGTTCGAAAACGGTCAAAGTAAACAGCTCCGTAGTTTGGCACGTTTGTTACATCATTGCTGATCTACCGACCTTCGCAAATCATTCTCTACCAGCATATGTCTTGTACTGTCACGGATCAAGGCGGTTGCCACTGACTAAGGCTAATACGAGGAGTGTGTGTCTCTGACTTGTCACTAGAGGTATGGTGGCTTGTGACCCAATGAGGGTGGACTTGAACTGGAGGCGCTGTGTTGAAGAATAAAGGTTCGTATATGATCCAGAGGTGAGAGGTGAGAGAGGTGACAAGCATGATATATATATATTTGTGACGGCAAGACCGGAGAGGTAACAGAAATGTCCAGAGGTGATGACTTTAGTCGATGGACCAATAAGTCAGGCTCAGCGTTGAAGTATCAAGTACGTCGATGAGAGAATGCTGAGTCGAGGCCAAAGTAGAGGAAGAGAGCGGGATAGCCAACGAGACACAATTGCTGTCCAGATCTCCCAACCTGCCCATGCCGCGAATTCGTCGGTCTCTTCCCTCGTATCCTCTTTTTCTGAACGACACCCGTCCGATTATTCCATGCACCTAGTCTGGGGAACGATACGGGAATGGTGAGCGAGTGATGAGGCCGCCGCTTCTTTGTTGAATAATAGAATCCATCACCCATTTTGTCTCATCCCCAGATCTGAAATCAGTAGTAGCAGTGAGCGAAGCACCACACGGTGACACCACTCGTGCGGGGGAAGAGTCGGGTGTACAGAGCTGGTCGTCAGCTCCCTTGGGCGAGATCAGACTCCAAGACAAAGTTCAGACTCGAGCCTAATGAAGAGACCAATCCGCTGTGCGTCTTACGTATACGACCGAGGAGGATGTATCCTGATGAAGTCCCTCTCTCGAGAATGACGCGGGGTGGGGACCAAAGGGGGGGCACAGTGGTATGTTTACATCGCGGGATAGTATTCACAAGTGCAAGGGTATCTCACAACCTCCCGGTCATCCTCAACTCGGCGAGATACTCTTCTTCTTCCCCGATCGCCACCTCATCACCCACCGTCGCACGTTCAAAATCAATGATTCTCAATACCCAAGCACCGTCTTCCGTCTTGTTCCACAACCAGTGTCGTGGGTCGACATCGCCGTGGCTCACACCTCGCTCGTGGATGCGTCTGTAGTGATCTTCTACAATTGTCCTGAACGACTCGTGAGTCAACAGTCCACGGATGGAGGGAGACGAGAGACGGGAGAGAGGAGAGACGGGGAGAGGAGAGACGGGGAGAGGAGAGACGGGGGAGAGGGGAGAAAGTGGAGAGGGGAGACGGGGGAGAGCGACTGACCATTGCTTGTCGTCCAGAGAGTCGAGACGCTGCCCACCATGCTCCATCACCAAACACCACGTCTCCTTTCCCTGCTGCACACTCCCCCAGAGTCCGCCCAGCCTCGGCACCACGCTCCCCTGTAGATCCTTCATCACCGAAAACACCTCCATCTCGGTGACGACACTCCTCCTCGCCACAATTTCGGTATAACGCTCATCGGCATCCTGCTTGATCCGATCAAACATCCCGGGACACGTCATCTTGACCACTTGGCCCGGGTTCGACAGGGCGAAACAGTCCCAGATGGCTCCTCGGCTGATGAATGACACGATCTGTAGTGAGAGATCGGGGGGGCTCAGGGAGATAGACCCAGGAAGGAGCGTAGGGAGCGTTGGGTATCGGTTGAGCGAGTAGGGGCCGAAGAACGGGTTGCCAGTTGACCACAGGTGGTAGTAAGTGTGCCACGCTTCGGAGAGGTCGGCGTTGTCCGAGATGGTGATAACCAATCGATCATCACCCAACTAAACGACTCGAGTGAGCTGAAACAGAGGAAGATCAGCGTGAGGACTCACAGATATGGGAAAGCATCGGGGTCGAGGTCCATCTTCCTCATCAGGCGATATTCTTTGGACTGACCGCAGCATGGGGTGAACCTTGTACATCGGCAGCGACCGTGTCATCACACCAGAAGCGGGACCGCATCGCTCACATACGGCACGACTTCCTCATCGTGCTCGTCAACCAAACTCCATTCCGCGACAGCTGTCGAGTCGAGACTCGCCTGGGCCTGAGAAACGAAAAAATCCAATCGTTTCAGTATCGCGCGGTATAGACCACTTTTACTCACTACAATGATGTCGATACCCAACTTGGCCTGATTGAAGTCTCAACAAAACACCTCTATGAAGCGACATGGCCCACCCGTCTTTGCCTCGAGCCCCCAGCTGAAGGATTGCCTTTTCTTTTCGACACCACCTAGATCATCAACATCAGCGCGCACGTCCATGGTATACACGTCCGGACACGTACCGACCGAGTTCGAGGACCGGTGATGTCGGGCGGCTGAACAAAATTAGCTCGTCACTCTAGCCAAAAGGAAGGCATACCAAACGATCATCGTTCGGATTAGGAACACCGCGCCGTCTCGGACTATCGGGCTGGTGATAAAGTGAGTATCATACACGTGCGAACCTCGATAACACACCTCTCGGCCAGCTCTTTCCTCCTCCTCTCCCTCTCCCCCTCCCCCTCCCTCTGCATCCTGCTCGTTTTCCGCCACCTGCCCCGGCTCATCACGACGGAGACGCTTGCTCTGACGATTCAGAGGTCCACTGGGTTTGCGCGGTCGTTTATCCTCGACTGGTAGGAATAGCTCGGGGGGCAGTAACGACATGGTGATGAAGAGTAAAACCGGGGTCGACAGTGGATCGATGTCACCGAGATCGGCATGAGCGGTCTGAGCTTTCGGATTGCTGGGACCAGCAGACCCCGGCCCCCGACCAATATCAGGGACACCAGAACCTTCCGGCGTCGAGACAGAGGTCTCAGTCGTCGGTGCTTGTGATACGGGAGCTGTCGAAGTGGATGAAACCACGATCTCATTCGCCAGCTTTGGGGCGAGAGACTCGTCCCTGCGGGTGTAGACATTCGAGACCTCGATGTATGATCCCGCGTCGTGGAAGACGATCCAGGAGTCGTAGGCGAAGAGAACGCCGTATGCGACGCCGGCTTTGGCGTGTTCGGTCCACACCTAGATCATGGCGAGAGGAGAGTGAGTTTTGATTGGTCGTGGGGATTGTAGAACGAAGGAGTGAGAGAATCGCCGGGTGGTGAGGTAGGTATAGGGGAAGAAGCATGACGGTGGGGACAGAAGGCCGTCCGAAACAAGTAAGACGTCGGGCGAGAACGTAAGATACAGCCAGCATGGTTGAGGGTACATTGGAGAGGAGAGGTGAGCACGTAGAGGAGTATTGATGATGAGGGTGGATGCGTGTTCGGCATTACCGATCAGCGCGGTGGAAATCCCATCAGCCCTTCGCGAATCCCCGACGACGATGAGACGCACCTGGACGAGTACTGACGCCGCATTCCGAGACAACACACTCCCCTTGACACTTAAACCCTTTGCGGGATCCTTGAGGAGCAAGCACCAATTCGCCCCTCGCGGCGGCATCCACAATCTCCTGCATCCCGGGTTGACCGAGGACATGTGCTTTCTTGTTCTCAACAAGGACAATGGTGATCTGGGTGATACATAATCAGTACGCCACACCAACCTCTTTCGGAAAAGCAATCAGGCGCTCACAAAGTCCTGGTACTCTTCTCCATCATCTCCCCACTCGCCATCCCTCGCCGGGTCCTCAGCGTCCAGGTCCTTGGGCTCCATCAGCGCCGCATCTGCATTCCCCCCTCCTCCCGAGCGCGTCCCAGTCTCCTGATAGATACGTCGACGTATCCTTTCCGCTCTCAAGATGGTGGTAGGATCCGCCAACATGGCCGAGATCGGAGAGAGGATATACGTCATGGTGAACCCCGTCATCTGCTCCTCGATGCTCAACGTCGCCTTTGAAGCGGTGATCGCGTCATCGCACGTCGTCTCGAAATGGTCCAATCGTTTCTGCGAGATGGATCGTAGACTCTCCCAAACGGGGCATAGGTCCGAGCCGAGGTTGGGGTTGTGTCGGAAATCGAGCGAGGGGTGGGAGATCTTGAGAAGATGTTTTATCGTGTCGGCGGGCGTGACGGATGTGTTGGTGTTTTTTTTTGCGCCGGCACTGTAGCGCAGTGGAGGATGAACGACGTCGAGAAGGGCGGAGCGGACATAAGGAGGCAGATGAGCGAGAAAATGAGGGGTCGTAGTTGTTAAAGATGGCTGGTTCAGGGTACAGGCGTTTCGCGCGTTCGCGTTTATATGAATACATCTTAGTAGTCATGCGTTTTTACTATTGCATATGAACCTGGTTATTCAACAGATTATGAGACCTTG
>JAABUP010000220.1_pt1 | contig 128061 bp, 122 predicted proteins | sample 5559201 | NCBI WGS metagenome assembly JAABUP01 (sample SAMN10711887, study PRJNA513373) | rock metagenome | isolation source: Antarctica rocks | place: Antarctica | reverse complement strand
GATCGCACTGCAGCTGGTCCTGCCGGCACGGCTCGGCCTGCGGCCCAAGTACCTCCTCCCCGCCCTGGAAGCAGCGCTGCTCATCGCGCTGGTTGTGGCCAACCCCGGCCGGTTCACCGACCGCAACCGGCTGCTGCGGCTGGGCGGCCTGGCGCTGCTGGTGCTGGTCATCGCCGCGAACACCGTCTCCGCTGGGCTACTGATCAACGACCTGCTCCGCAGCCGCGGTCCGGTCACCGACGCCACCGCGCTGCTGACCAGCGCCGGCGACGTCTACCTGACGAACATCATCGCGTTCGGCCTGTTGTACTGGGAGTTCGACCGCGGCGGCCCGGTCGCCCGGGCGCACGCCGACGTGCCGCACCCGGACTTCATGTTCCCGCAGATGACCAACCCCGACCTGGCGCCAACGCACTGGGAACCCCAGATCGTGGACTACCTCTACCTCAGCCTCACCAACGCCACCGCGTTCAGCCCCACCGACACGATGCCGCTGACCCGGCACGCCAAGACCGCGATGGGCCTGCAGTCCGCGATCGCCCTGGTCACCATCGGGCTGGCGATCGCCCGAGTCGCCAACATCCTGAAATAGCCGCAGCGACCGCAGGCCGTGTCCCGCCACCCGCCCGACTCCTGGCCATGCACCCACCCACGCCGAGCACAGATCCACGGGGTGCGGGGTACCGCCATGCGGGCCCGGGCGGCACTGGCTACCTGGCGTGCTCCGCGCAGGCTTGCCCGGCCGCGTCGCAGTCCCCAGGTAGCCCAGTGCAGCAAGCCGGTCGGCGACGGGCGTGTCGTCGGCAGGTCGGGGGGGCGGGGCTGCTCAGGTCGTGTCGGGGTCCCACGGCGCCGGTTCACCGGGCAGCAACACCGTGCCGCGCCGGCCGCCGCAGCGGGTGTCCTCGTCGGGGTCTTCGAACAAGTTCTTACGCAGGAACTCCCTGGGGTGCAACGAGCGCAGGTCCAAGTCACCGACTTCCGGGCCGAGTTCGGCCTGGACATCATCGGTCATCGCCTTGAGCCAGACCCGGAGCTTGCGCAGGTTCTTGCCGGCCTGTTCGGCCACCCCGGGCAAGCGCTCCGGGCCCACGACGACCAGGGCGATCAGCAGCACTACCACGAACTCGCCCCAGCCCAACCCACCCAGCAGCATCAGCGCCTCCTCCAACAGACAGCAACGTAGAGGCTGACCCAACCCGCTGGTGGTCTTGCCTAGCAAGCGTGACAGCCAGACGCCGTGAGTCCGGAGCCTTGCTGGCCGGGTGCTGCGGACCCCAAGAGGTGTTGCGCTACACCAACCGTCGTGACCAGCAAACCGGCGCCCAGAGCCCAGCCCGCCAGAACGTCGCTGAGCCAGTGGAAGTTGCTGTAGACCATCGCCGTGCCGACCAGCGCCGCGGCCCCAGATCCGACTCGAAACGCCGGCGGGTACCACCCAGAGATCCCGACACCACGTGCCAGCACGATGACCAGGCTGTGGCACAGGAACGCCGAGGTGGTGTGCCCGGACGGGAAGTAGCCGGTCGCGACGTGCCCGTGGCGCAGCGCAGGTCCCGCCCGCCCCACCCACGCCTTCAGCACCACCACGGCCACCATCAGCAGTCCGGTGGCCCCACCGGCCAGCGCAACGCCTCAGCGCGTCCGCGACGCCGGCTCAGCCAGACCGCGGCCAGCCACAGCACAGCGACCGAGACCCGCCGGTCCCCCACCCCGGTGGCCGCGGTGGACAGCGCCACCACCGGGGCCGGGTGGTGGGTGAGCACCCAGGCCACGGGTGCCCCGCGACGGGTTCGGCTCGCTCACCCAGCGACGTATCCGGTCCAACAGGGCTGCCAGCAGCCGGTCGTCGGCACTGGGGTAGGCCTCGCCGTCCTGCAGCGCGCGCTCGTGCAGCAACTCAGCGAAGGCACGGGGCAGCCCGGTGCCGTCGGCGATCTTCTCCGCCGACCAGCCAGCTCGGGCCAGCGCACTGGCCACCGCCACCGGCAGGCTCGGCTGGCGCTCAGGGTCGATGTTGTTCATGGCTTGCTCCTGAACTGGTCCGCGGGCGGCGCTGGGCGCAGGGGCTAAGCAGCCCGCCGGCTGCCGCTACTGCACACCCACCCCGGGTCGGCACCCAACTGCTGAGCGTCAACACAACCTGCCGCCGGCCGCTGACGACTTCGACTGGTGGGGCCGGCCCGGTTGGTCCTTCTCGTGCGTCGTGGCTTGGTCATTTCATGTCGGGTTGTTCGGCGTGGTTGCTGGGCTAAGGTCGGCGATCTGGCTGGTGCGCGCTGTGTGTGCTGGGTCTTGCTGGAGGACGCGCGTGTCCGCGATGGGTGTCGCTGAGGCGACGAAGCTCCCCACGTACCTCACCGGCGATGAGCCGATCCTGTACGCCGTCCTGGTCGTCGCCCTAATCGCACTGGTGTTCGCGGCGGTCTTCGCCCGCGAGGTGCTCGCTGCCGAGCAGGGCCCCCAGGGCATGCGGGACATCAGCAAGGCCGTGCAGGACGGCGCCGCCGCCTACCTCTCGCGGCAGTTCCGCACCCTCGCGGTCTTCGCGGTGCTGGTGTTCGCGCTGCTGTTCCTGCTGCCCGGCAGCGCGGAGGTGCGGATCGGACGGTCGGTGTTCTTCCTGGTCGGTGCGGTCTTCTCCGCCCTCGTCGGCTTCATCGGGATGACCCTGGCCACGCGCGCCAACGTCCGGGTGGCCAACGCGGCCAACACCACCGGCAGCAAGCGGGCCCTTCGCATCGCCTTCCGCTCCGGCGGTGTCGTCGGCATGTTCACCGTCGGGCTCGGCCTGCTGGGCGCGACCGTGGTCCTGCTGGCGTACGGCCAGAACGCCCCCGAGGTGCTCGAGGGCTTCGGCTTCGGCGGCGCCCTGCTCGCGATGTTCATGCGGGTCGGCGGCGGCATTTTCACCAAGGCGGCTGACGTCGGCGCCGACCTGGTCGGCAAGGTCGAGCAGGGCATCCCCGAGGACGACATCCGCAACGCCGCCACGATCGCCGACAATGTGGGGGACAACGTCGGGGACTGCGCCGGTATGGCCGCGGACCTGTTCGAGTCCTACGCCGTCACGCTGGTGGCCGCTCTCATCCTGGGTCAGGCGGCCTTCGGCTCACAGGGCCTGGTCTTCCCGCTCATCGTCCCCGCGATCGGCGTACTGACCGCTCTGGTCGGCATCTACGCCACCAGCCCGCGCGACAGCGACCGCACCGGGATGAGCGCGATCAACCGCGGGTTCTTCCTGTCCGCGGTCGTGTCCGCCGTGCTGGTCGCGATCGCGTCGTTCAGCTACCTGCCTGGCACCTTGTCCGGGCTGGACGGCGGCATCCAGGGCTCCCGCGATCCGCGCCTCATCGCCCTCATCGCTGTGATCATCGGCATCGTCCTGGCCAGCCTGATCCAGGTGCTCACCGGCTACTTCACCGAGACCAGCCGCAAGCCCGTCCGGGAGATCGGCAAGAGCTCGCTTACCGGCGCCGCCACGGTCGTTTTGGCCGGGATCTCGGTCGGCCTGGAATCGGCTGTCTACTCGGCGATCCTGATCGGCGGAGCGGTGTACGCGGCGTTCCTGCTCGGTGGTGGTTCGGTCGTGCTGTCGCTGTTCTGCGTGGCACTGGCCGGCACCGGACTGCTGACCACGGTCGGCGTCATCGTCGCCATGGACACCTTCGGCCCGATCTCGGACAACGCCCAGGGCGTCGCCGAGATGTCCGGCGAGGTCGGCGAACAGGGCGCGCTGGTCCTGACCAGCCTGGACGCGGTCGGCAACACGACCAAGGCCATCACCAAGGGCATCGCGATCGCCACAGCCGTCCTGGCCGCAACCGCGCTGTTCGGGTCCTTCCGCACCGCGGTGGAGGCCGCGCTGGTCCTGGCCGGCCGGCGCGCTGACAGCTTCAGCCTGTCACTGGAAAAACCCAACCTGCTATTCGGGCTGATCATCGGCGCGGCCGTCGTCTTCTTGTTCTCCGGCCTGGCTATCAGCGCCGTCTCCCGGGCGGCCGGCCGGGTCGTGTACGAGGTGCGCGAGCAGTTCCGTACCAAGCCCGGGATCATGGACTACACCGAGAAGCCCGACTACGCACGCGTCGTCGACATCTGCACCAAGGACTCGCTGCGCGAGCTGGCCACGCCCGGGCTGCTGGCCGTACTGGCGCCGATCTCGGTCGGCTTTGCGCTCGGCTACGCCCCACTCGGCGCCTTTTTGGCTGGGGCGATCGCTGCCGGCGTGCTGATGGCGGTCTTCCTGTCCAACTCCGGCGGCGCGTGGGACAACGCCAAGAAGCTGGTCGAGGACGGTACGCACGGCGGCAAGGGCTCCCCGGCCCACGAAGCCACGATCATCGGCGACACCGTCGGCGACCCGTTCAAGGACACCGCCGGCCCGGCGCTCAACCCGCTGCTCAAGGTGATGAACCTGGTCGCCCTGCTCATCGCACCGACCGTCGTGAAGTACGGGATCGGGGTGGACGCCAACAAGGGCATCCGCGCGCTGGTCGCGGTCATCGCCGTTGCCGGGATCGTCGTGGCCGTGACGATCAGCAACCGCCGTACGGTGGCCGGCTCCGCGGACGTGGTCGAGGAGAAGACTCCCGCCGCCGTCTGACCTCCCTCGAGGTAGCCGCCCCCGGAGCCGCACAGGGCCGGCGCAAGGGCCGCCGTCTAGCGTCCCGCAGATGGACCTCCACGACCCGGCCCAGCTGCTCACCGACGCACCGCAGGTCGCGGACGCCCTGCAGCGGGGGGGTGGTCCAGCGGGGCCCTGGACGAGCTGCTGGGCGTCACCGCGCAGACCCCCCTGGACCGAGACGAGCTCGCGCCCCTGCTCCGGCGTACGGCGGGTGGTTCGCCCCTGGAGGTGCTCGCCCGGCTGTTCGTGCTCGGAGTTCCGGTCGCGGCCGCCGCGGCCCGGGCCGCCGGCCTACCGGCGTCGTGGCTGGCCGCTGATGGCACGGCGTTGGTGCGGCTGCAGGCGGTCCTGCACGGCGGTGCCGATGTCACGGTGCCGCACGACCCGGGCCGGGCCGCGACCGGCGTGCACCCGGAGCAGGTCCTCGGGGTCGGTGCGGCCGCGCTGACCCTGGCCGCCGCAACCCCGCGCCGGCCGGTTGCCCGCGTGCTCGACCTCGGTTGCGGTGGCGGCATCCAGGCGCTGCTCGCCGCTCGACACGCCGGTCAGCTCGTGGCGACCGACCGCAGTCCCCGGGCAGTGGCGATGACCCGGCTGGCCGCCGCGCTCGCCGATCCGCCGTACGACGGCCCGGACGGCGAGCAGGCGGGCACCAGCCCGGTGCCGTGGGACGTCCGGGAGGGCGACCTGCTCGAGCCCGTGACTGGTCAGTCCTTCGATCTGGTCGTGAGCAACCCACCGTTCGTGATCGGCCCGGACCGGCGCTACAGCTACCGGGACGCCGGATACGCCGGGGACGAGTTCTGCCGTCGCCTGGTCACCGGCCTGCCCGCCGTACTCGCTCCGGGTGGCACCGCGGTGCTGGCCAACTGGCTGCACCTGGCCGGCCAGGATGGCGACGAGCGGGTCCGGTCCTGGTTCGACGGTAGCGGCTGCGACGGCTGGGTGGTGCAGCGCGAGCTCGCCCACCCCGAGGACTACGTGACGGCCTGGCTGCGCGACACCGACGAGGGCCCGCGGTTCGATGCTCTCTACGAGCAGTGGCTCGATGCGCTGCAGGGTGTCGAGGCCATCGCCTTCGGCGTGATCGCGATCAGGCGCGGTCCGGGTCCGGGCAGTGTCGTGCTCGACGAGGTCGACCAGCCGCTGGCACCGACCTGGGGCGAGGAGGTGCTCGGGCACTTCGACCGGCGTGAGGCGCTGCGAGCCGACCCGCTCGAACGCGCGTGGCGGCTGCGCGAGGACGTCCGCCTGCACCAGGTGGCCGAGCCCGGCGAGCACGGCTGGGCGGTGACCAGCCAGCTGCTGCAACAGGAGGCCGGGCTGCGCTGGACCGGCGGAGTGGACGACTACGGCGCGACCCTGCTGGCGGGCTGCGACGGCAGGCGTCGTCTCGGCGAGCTCGTCGAGGTCCTGGCCGCGGCCGCCGGGCTCGGTTTCGGTGCGGCCGCTGAGCAGCTCCTGCCCGTCGTACGCCGGCTGGTCCAGCAGGGGTTTCTGGTGCCGTGACCAGCGTGTCGCGGGGCGCCTGTCCAGAGCCGACCCGGCGCCTGGGAACGTAGGTGGGGCACAACCGGGCGACCCGAGCCGTTTGACACAGTCGTCCACCCTGTTCATGACGTGCCGCCCTTCCCGACCTGATGGAGACCTGTGCCCAAGACCAAGACCGCCACCTCGACCGCCGAGGGGACCCCTGCCACGCCACGCGTGCGCAGCGGGACCGGCACGCGTCTGGTCATCGTCGAGTCGCCGGCCAAGGCCAAGACGATCGCGGGCTACCTCGGCCCCGGCTACGTCGTGGAGAGCTCGATCGGCCACATCCGCGACCTGCCGCGCAACGCCGCCGACGTACCGGCCAGCCACAAGCACCTGGCATGGGCCAAGACCGGCGTGGACGTGGACAACGGCTTCGAGACGCTCTACGTCGTCACGCAGGACAAGAAGCAGCAGGTCGCGAAGCTGCGCGCCCTGCTCAAGGACGCCGACGAGCTCTACCTCGCGACCGATGAGGACCGCGAGGGCGAGGCGATCGCCTGGCACCTGCTGGAGACGCTCAAGCCCAAGGTGCCGGTGCGCCGGATGGTGTTCCACGAGATCACGCAGTCGGCGATCCAGCACGCGGTGGACACCCCGCGCGAGCTGGACCGGGCGCTGGTCGACGCGCAGGAGACCCGGCGGGTGCTCGACCGGCTGTACGGCTACTCGGTCAGTCCGGTGCTGTGGAAGAAGGTGCTCGGCGGGCTGTCCGCCGGGCGGGTGCAGAGCGTCGCGACCCGAATCGTCGTGGAGCGCGAGCGGGCCCGGATGCGCTTCCGCCAGGCCGAGTACTGGGACGTGGAAGGGGCATTCCAAGCTGCTGAGCAGGACGACCCGGCGGCGCCTCGGGCGCTCGGCGCAACGCTGGTGGCCGTCGACGGGACCCGGCTCGCGACCGGCCGCGACTTCGACGCCGACACCGGTCGGCTGACCCGCGAGGGCGCGCTGCACCTGGACGAGGCGAGCGCCCGGTCGCTGGCCGAGCGCCTCACCGGCGTCGAGTTCACCGTGCGCTCGGTGGAGGACAGGCCGTACACCCGCAAGCCGTACGCGCCGTTCATGACGAGCACCCTGCAGCAGGAGGGCGGTCGCAAGCTGCGTTTCAGCGCCCAGCGGGTGATGCAGACCGCCCAGCGGCTGTACGAGAACGGCCACATCACCTACATGCGCACCGACAGCGTCAACCTGTCCGAGACCGCGGTGGCTGCCGCGCGCCAACAGGCCCGCCAGCTCTACGGCCCGGAGTACGTGCCGGAGGCGCCGCGCCGCTACACGTCCAAGAGCAAGAACGCGCAGGAGGCGCACGAAGCGATCCGCCCCTCCGGGGACGCCTTCCGCACCCCGGGCGAGCTGGCCGGCGAGGTCACTGGCGACGAGCTGCGGCTCTACGAGCTCATCTGGCAGCGCACCGTGGCCTCCCAGATGGCCGATGCGCGCGGGGTGAGCGCCAGCATCCGGCTGGGGGCGCGGACCGCTGACGGCACCGACGCGGAGTTCGCGGCGTCCGGCAAGGTCATCACGTTCCCGGGCTTCCTGCGGGCCTACGTCGAGGGCTCCGACGACCCCGACGCCGAGCTGGAGAGCGCCGAGCGGCGCCTGCCCCGGGTGGCGGTGGGCGATGGCCTCGCCGTCACATCCCTCGACCCGCAGGGGCACACGACCTCGCCGCCGGCGCGCTACACCGAAGCCTCGCTGGTCAAGCAGCTCGAGGAGCTCGGCATCGGCCGGCCGTCGACGTACGCCAGCATCATCTCCACGATCCAGGACCGCGGGTACGTCTGGAAGAAGGGCTCGGCGCTCGTGCCGACCTGGACCGCCTTCGCGGTCGTCGGGCTGCTCGAGCAGCACTTCGGCCGCCTGGTCGACTACAGCTTCACCGCCTCCATGGAGGACGACCTCGATGTAATCGCCGGCGGCCAGGGCAACAGCACCGACTGGCTGACCCGGTTCTACTTCGGCGCCGAGGACGGCAAGGAGGGCGGGCTCGCCAAGCAGGGTGGGCTGAAGACCCTGACGACCGATCGGCTCGACGAGATCGACGCCCGCGAGGTCAACTCCATCGTGATCGGGCGCACCGACGACGGCGAGGAGGCTGTCGTCCGCGTCGGGAAGTACGGCGCGTACGTGCAGGTCGGCGACAAGCGCGCGTCGCTGCCGGACAACCTCGCGCCGGACGAGCTGACCCCCACGCTGGCCCTCGAGCTGGCCGACGCGCCGTCCAACGACCGGGTGCTCGGGACCGACCCGGTCACCGGTCACGACGTCATCGCCAAGACCGGGCGGTACGGGCCGTACATCTCGTTGGTACTGCCGGAGGGCTCGCCGGACAAGCCGCCATCGGCCTCGCTGTTCGCCACGATGGACATCGCGTCTATCACGTTCGACGACGCCCTGCGGCTCTTGACCCTGCCGCGCACGCTCGGCGAGGCGCCCGACGGCGAGCCGATCACGGCGCAGAACGGCCGCTACGGGCCGTACATCAGCAAGGGCGGCAAGGACTCGCGGTCGCTGGCCGATGAGGAGCAGCTGTTCACCGTCACCCTGGACGACGCCTTGGCGCTGCTCGCCCAGCCCAAGACCCGCGGCCGCGCTGCTGCCAAGCCGCCGTTGAAGACCCTCGGCGAGGACTCGGCCACCGGGGCGGCCATGGTGGTGAAGGAGGGCCGATTCGGGCCCTACGTCACCGATGGCGAGACCAACGCCTCGCTGCGCAAGGGCGACGACCCCGCGAGCCTGACCGACGAGCGGGCGTCGGAACTGCTCGCGGACCGCCGGGCCCGCGGACCGGTGGCGAAGAAGGCACCGGCCAGGCGGACCTCAGCCAAAAAGGCTCCAGCGAAGAAGACCGCAGGGAAAAAGGCGCCCGCGAAGAAGGCGCCGGCCAAGAAGGCTGCCGTGAAGCAGGCCCCCAAGCCCTGACGGCGCGTACGAAGGGGCGCGCTCGACGACGCCGTACCCTCGGGTCGTGGCGAGAGCGGCGGTGAGATGGCCGGGAGCCCTGCGCTACCGGGGCTTTCGTCGGCTCTACACCGCGCTCGTGCTGTCGAGCTTCGGCGACTGGCTCGGCTACCTCGCGACGACCGCCCTGGCCACGACGCTGGTCGAGGGCTTCGGCGCCAAGAGCTATGCGGTTGGCGGGGTGCTCGCCTTCCGGCTGCTCCCGGCTGTCCTGCTCGGGCCGCTGTCGGGCGTACTGGCCGACCGCTTCGACCGCCGGCTCACCATGGTCATCAGCGATCTGCTGCGGTTCGGGCTGTTCCTGTCCGTGCCGTTCACCCACTCGCTGGTCTGGCTGCTGGTGGCCTCCTTCCTGACCGAGGCGCTCAGCCTGGTCTGGATCCCCGCCAAGGAGGCCTCGGTCCCTCACCTGGCCAAGGACCGGCTCGAGTCGGCGAACCAGCTTTCACTCATCGCGACGTACGGCACGGCGCCGCTCGCCGCCGTCGTGTTCGGTGTGCTCGGCCTGTCGACGGTCACGGGCCGCAGCGGTCAGACCGCCGCCACCCTCGGCCTGTACGTCGATGCGGCCACGTTCCTGTTCGCGGCGGTGCAGGTCTTCCGGATCCGCGAGATCCCGAACCGGACGGGGGAGCACAACCGCGGCGAGGCGCCCCCGTCGGTGCTGACGAGCGTGCGGGACGGGCTGGCGTTCGCGCGCAGCAGCTCCCTGGTGCGCGGGCTGCTGGTCGGCATGCTCGGGGCCCTGGCCGCGGCGGGCGTGGTGATCGGCAACGGCAAGCAGTTCGCCACGACAGTGCTGGGCGCGGGGAACGGCGCCTACGGGCTGCTGTTCGGCGCGGTCTTCGTCGGCATCGCTGGTGGCGTGGCGCTGGGTCCCAAGGCTCTCGGCACGATGTCGCGTCGGCGGGCGCTCGGCCCGTCAATCGTGGGCGCCGGCGCTTGCCTGGTCTTCATGGGTCTGGTGCCGTCCCTGGCGCTGGTCGCGGTCGCGACGCTGCTGCTGGGCGCCTTCGCCGGGATCGCCTACGTCCTTGGCCTCACCCTGCTCGGCGGCGAGGTGGCGGACGAGGTGCGCGGCCGGACCTTCGGCCTGGTCAACGCCCTGATGCGCATCGACTTGCTCCTGGTGGTCTCGATCGCGCCGCCGGTCGCCGGCCTGATCGGGCAGCGCAAGCTCGGTCACCTCGACGTCAACGGCATCTCGATCACGCTGCTGCTCGGCGGCCTGCTTGCCACGACCGTCGGCGTGCTGTCGTTCCGGACCATGAATGACCGGCCGGGCATACCCCTGCGCCACGACCTGCGGGCGCTGCTTCGCCGGCGCGAGTACCACGCGTACACCGGGGTCTTCGTCGTGCTCGAGGGCGGTGAGGGCGCCGGCAAGTCGACCCAGTTGCGGCTGCTCGGGGACTGGCTGGAGGCGCAGGGCCAGGAGGTCGTGCTGACCCGCGAGCCCGGGTCCACACCCGTCGGCGAGCAGGTCCGCGCGCTGCTGCTCGACCCCGCGACCGGGGCGCTGGACCCGCGGACCGAGGCGCTGCTCTATGCCGCGGACCGGGCGCAGCACGTCGCGACGGTGGTCCGGCCCGCCCTGCTCCGCGGTGCGGTCGTCGTCTCCGATCGGTACGTCGACAGCTCGCTGGCCTACCAAGGCGCCGGCCGGGCGCTCGAGGTCGAGCAGGTCGCGCGGCTGTCCACCTGGGCCACGGACGATCTGCGGCCAGATCTGACGCTGCTGCTCGACGTCGACCCGGTTGTCGGCCTCGCTCGGGCAGGCAGCACCCCGGACCGCATGGAGGCCGAGTCGCTGGAGTTCCACCGGCGCGTACGGGCCGGCTTCCTCACCCTGGCCGCCCAGGCCCCCGACCGCTACCTCGTCGTCGACGCCGGCCAGGAGCCACTCGCCGTGCACCACACCGTCATCGCCCGGGTCGCTGCGCTGTTCCCAGCCACCGACCGAGCCCTGGCCACGACGTGAGCGTCTTCGACTCCCTCGTGGGTCAGGACGAGGTCGTCCAGCAGCTGCAGGCTGCGGCGCGCGGGCACGGGATGACGCACGCCTGGTTGTTCATCGGACCGCCCGGGTCGGGCCGCTCGGTCGCGGCGCGCGCCTTCGCCGCCGCGCTGCAGTGCCCGGACGCCGGCTGCGGACAGTGCGAGGCCTGCCACCAGGCGCTCGGCGGGACACACCCGGATGTCGCGGTCGTCGTCCCGGAGGGCCTGCACCTGTCCATCGCCGATGCCCGCCAGGTGATCGGGCGCTCCTCGCGCGCCCCGACCCGCGGGCGGTGGCAGGTCACCCTGATCGAGGACGCCGACCGGATGGAGGAGCGCACCTCCAACACGCTGCTCAAGGCCGTGGAGGAGCCGCCGCCGCACAGCGTGCTGCTGCTGTGCGCGCCGTCGGTGGACGACCTGCTGCCGACGATCCGCTCGCGCTGCCGCCTCGTCCCGCTGCGTACCCCGCCTGCCGCCGCGGTCGCCGACGTCCTCGTGCGCCGGGACGGCGTCGACCCGGCGATGGCCGCCTTCGCGGCCCGCGCGGCCCAGGGGCACATCGGCCGGGCCCGCCGGCTGGCCACCGACGAGCAGGCCCGGCGCGAGCGGCAGGAGGTGCTGTCGTTGCCCCGGTCCCTGGGTACGGTCGGCTCGGCGCTGGCCGCCGCGAAGGAGCTCGTCGATGCCGCCAAAGCTGAGTCCGACCGGCTGGGCTCGGGCAGGGACAGCGCCGAGCGGGAGTCGCTGTCAACCGCGCTGGGCGGTGGTGCGACGGGCAAGGGCTACCCGGGCAGCGCGCCCAAGGGGGGCGCCGGCGCGCTCAAGGAGCTGGAGAAGCGGCAGAAGTCGCGGGGCACCCGTACCCAGCGGGACGCCCTGGACCGGGCGCTGATCGACCTCGCGGCCTTCTACCGCGACGTACTCGCGCTCCAGCTCGGTACGACCACGCCGCTCGTGCACGGCGACCTGGCCGAGCAGGCGGCCGTCATCGCAAGGGCGTCGAGCCCGGAAAGCACCGTGCGCCGCATCGACGCCGTACTGGGCTGCCGAACCGCGATCGACGGCAATGTGGCGCCGCAGCTCGCGGTCGAGGCGATGGCGCTCGGTCTGCGCGCCGGGTGAGCCCGAGCCGTTCGTGTCCTAGAGTCTCGGGCGGCAGTCCGCCGCCTTAGCTCAGTCGGTAGAGCACCTCACTCGTAATGAGGTTGTCCGGAGTTCGATTCTCCGAGGCGGCTCCGTGCAACCAGAGCGCTTGGCGTCCGGGCGCCGCCAGGTCGCCGAGCAGGCGGTGGGACAGTCCGCCTGTGCAACCTTGCGAAGGTGCGGGCAAACCCTGCTGTAGTGGGTAGGAGCGCGTGCATGGCACTCATCACCAGTTCCGGATTTTCACACGTGCGGCTGACCGTCACCGACATTGCCCGCTCGAAGACCTTCTACGACCAGGTGTTCGGCTGGCCCATCGCGATAGATGCGTCGGATTCGGTCAACGAGCCCGGAGTCAAGGACTCGCCGGAGAAGTTCTACGGCGGCACCGTCTACCAGACTCCGCAGGGCACGCTGTTCGGTCTACGGCCGGTCGGAAGCAGCGGCTTCGACCCCGAGCAGACCGGGCTGGACCACGTGAGTTTCGCGGTCGCCGCCCGTGCGGACCTGGTTAGTGCCGCCGCCGCGCTGACCGAGGCAGGCATCAAGCACGGCGAGGTCATCGACCTAGCCGACGCCGGCATCGCGATCCTGTCGTTTCAGGACCCGGACGACATCAACGTCGAGTTGACCGCGCCCCTGAGCTGAGCCACCGGGCGCGCCGGCGATGCTGTGCGCCGTCGCTGCCGACCGGTTTCAGTGCTGCCCAAGGTAGAACAGGGCGCCCTGATCGTCGCTGCACTCCGACAGCAGACCGTAGGGCTGGGCCTGCGGCTCGCTCGCGGTACCGCCGCCGGCCCGGACCCGCAATACCGCTGTGGAGATGTCGTCGACCTGGTACATCGGGATAGCCGTCGGCTGCTCGTGGCCGCCGTGCAGGCCCATCATGGGTACGACGTCGCGGGGCTCCCAGCCGTCCGGTGAATGCCCGGGAGTGAACTGCCAGCGGAAGACCGCGGTGTAGAACTGCCGGGCCCGCTCGCCGTTCACCACCTGCAGGGTGAGGTAGCTTATGTCGCCCTGCCGGCTGCCGTTGACCGGGCCTCGGGGCTCCTCGCCCCGGACCTGGTGCAGCGAGAACGGGGCACCGTCCGGGTCGAGGCAGCTCGCGGTACGTCCGTTCGGGGTCTCTGCTGGATCATCGGCCCGGCCGCCGGCGTCCCGAACCCGGCGTACGGCGTCCGCGAGGTCCTCGACGGCGTGGGACCGGAACAGAGTCGCGTGTTGCTGGCCGGCGAAGATCGGCGGCAGATCGGCGAGGGCAACGAGTCCGTGTGGCGGTGTGCTCCCGGCAACCATGTGCCCGTCACCGGCGGCATAGGTCCAGCCCAGGACGGAGCCGTAGAACCTCGCAGCCCGCTCCACGTCCGGCGTCCAGAGCGAGACGTACCCGACATCGCCGGTGTGGACGACGTTGGTCGGGGACGCCGGCGCTGCTGCCGTCGAGGCCATCACGAGCCAGCGGTGACCGAACGGGTCCCGAAGACCGGCTGTCCGCCCGTACGGCGTGTCGGTGGCAGGCCGCTCCAGCGTGGCCCCGGCCCCGAGCGCGCGGGCGAGCACGGCGTCTACGTCGCCGACCTGGAGGTGCAGGGTCACCGAGGCCCCCTGGCCGGGTTCGGGTGCCACGACGCCGATCTCGGGATACGCATCGGACAGCATGAGGCGGCTGCCGCCCAGCTCGATCTCGGCGTGACCGATCTTCCCGTCCGGCATCACGATCGGCTCCCCACGCTCGCGGGCGCCGAACGCCTCGGCGTACCAGCGAAGGGCGCCGCGGGCATCGGCGACGGCGACGTACGGCGTGATGACCATGGCCGAGACGGATGCGGAAGTGGAACCGGACATGCTGACTCCTCGTGGAAGCGATAGCGCGCGCTGCAGACGCGCGCGCAACGTGGTGGCGAACCCGGGGTCGGGGTCGGCAGGGACGAAGGGGCTTCGCAAGGCCTCGAGTGGGTCGCTCACTGCGGGACCTCCTCGGCTGTGTACGCGCGGCGAAAGGCCATGCGGGCCCGAACCAGCAGGGCCTCGGTGGCGTGCAGTGAGCGCTCCAGACAGGCAGCGACCTCGGGTACCGGGAGGTCGTCGAGGTAGCGCAGTGTCAACGCGGCGCGGTGGTGCGGCCCCAGCTGATCGAGGATGATCTGGGCCCGCAGCGCGTCCAGGCGCTCGTCCCACGGGTCCTCGGTCATGTCCCCGGCTGTGCCAGCGACCGCACGCAGCCCGCGGTCCTCCCGTGCCTGCCGGCGCCAGTGGTCGGCGAGCTTGTGGCGAGCGACGCCGACCAGCCAACCCGCGGTCAGCGGGTGGTCCGCCCCACGGCGAACCGTCTCGACTGCCGCCAGGAACGATTCGGCGGTCAGGTCCTGTGCCAGCGCGACCTGCCCACATCGGGACAGCAGGTAGCCGTAGACGATCGGCAGTGCTTCGTCGTAGAGCTCGAGCAGGGCAGTACCGGACGCGGCCTCGTCGTCCGACTGCGCATCCACACCTGCATAGTCGTCGCGGGGAACGGCGCTCCGACGCCCCGACCCGGAGTTTCTCAATGGCTGCGCATCGCAGTCGTGCACGTGCGTGGGGCTGCCACGACCTGATGCCTACAGAGGCGCTGCCTGACCGTAGCCCGCCGCCGGCGGCATATTCTGCCAGCCGCCCAGCTGCTTCGGGTTGGGTCCGTACCGGTTCTCACCCGGCGTGCTGTCGGACACGTAGAACACAAGAAGGATGATGGATCCGACAAGGGGGATCAGTCCGAGGAGCAGGAGCCAGCCAGACTTGTCCGTGTCGTGCAGGCGGCGGACGCCGACCGCGAGCGAAGGAATCAGGACGCCGAGGTAGAGAAGCACGAAGATGAACCCCAACGGTTTGGCAACCACGGCAAGGATGACTGCGACCACATAGGCGATCCCGATCGCCAAGGTCCAGAACCAGTACTCCGACCGGCGGGCCCGCCCAGAGAACGTGGCGTACTTGCTGAGGACTGTTCTCACCGCTTCCACGAAACTCATCGGTGCTCCACGACGTTTGGCCGCTCGCTGCGGCTGGGTGGCACAGCATGGGGTATGCGGGACCGCGTTGGGCGGAGTTCGGACAATCTGCCTGATCCTGCGTACCGGCACCGGCGGCCGGGACTGTTCCGCTGCGGACTCGGCACGTCCGCGAAGACCCGTGCGGAGCTTGTAACGGGATTGAGGAAACCCCTTGTCTGCCGGTCGAGGCGTTCGACGGCGACGGCTGACGCTGGGCCGACACGAGCGCCGGCTGAGCCCGCTCACTGACCCATCCCTTAGGGGATCTCGTCTGAGCACGGCTGCGAGCTGTTGGGGCAGCCCTAACAGAAGCGACACGCGCGTGCCTTCGAGCCCGGGGCCAACGTCGGCAGTCAACAAGGCACGGGCCAGGGTGCCTGGATCGTGGTCGAGAATGGCTGTGTGCCCGTCAAGGCTTCGTGCAGAACCTCCCAAAGCTTCCCCCAAACCTTGAAACTCGAAGAATATTGCTTTGTTCAGCCCAACCGACCCAGTTCCTTGAGACATTGCTGCAGCGGGACCGGTCCGAGAGCTGCCAGCAGTGGTCGCGGGCGGGTCGAGCACGAGGTCCGCGTGGGAGCGCAACCGCCCGACGACGCGGCCTAGGTCCGGCACCCGCTGAGCCCGAGGGTGCATCCAGAGCCGTAGGGTCGGTTGCAACGTGACGTTCCCGCCGCGCCGGCGCGGGTGATCCGGCTCGCGCTGGGCACGGGAACGACATCTGACACTGCGAGGAGATCCCGTGATCACGCTGAACGACGCTTACCGCATCATCGACGCCGCTACCGAGAAGGCCGAGGAACTCGGCGTCCCGAGCAACGTCGCTGTCGTGGACGGCGGCGGCAACCTGCTGTCGTTCGCCCGGATGGACGGCGCGTGGCTGGGCTCGATCTCGATCGCGATCGACAAGGCCTTCACGGCCCGCGCTTTCGACATGTCCACGGCCGACCTCGGCGAGGCGTCTCAGCCGGACGGCGCACTGTTCGGTATCAACACCAGCAACGGCGGCCGGATCGTGATCTTCGCCGGGGGGGTCCCGCTCAGCAAGGAGGACGAGGTGGTCGGCGGCATCGGGGCCAGCGGCGGGACGCCCGAGCAGGACGCCGAGATCGCCCAGGCCGGAGCCGGCGCGTTCTGACCCACCTTCAGCGGCGCAACCCCATCCCGGCCCGGTTCAGCCCCGGCCGTGGATGAGCCCGACGACTTTGGCGAGGCTGTTGGTGAGTTCGGGCGAGCGGGAGAACGACAGCAGCTTCACCGGCAGCTCGAAGCGCTGCCGGGTGATGGCCTTGGCACGGGTGAACTCCTTGAGCCCGTCAGCGCCGTGAATGCGCCCGAAGCCCGAGTCGCCGACCCCGCCGAACGGCAGTCCAGGGACCGAGGCGAAGGCGATGACCGAGTTGATGCTCGTCATCCCGGAACGCATCCGGCGGGCGATGTCGACACCCCGCTTCGAGGTGCCGGTGAACACCGACCCGGCCAGGCCGTACGACGTGGCGTTCGTGCGGCGCAGTGCCTCGTCCACGTCGCGCACGCGCGCCACCGTGAGGGTCGGCCCGAACGTCTCCTCCTGGACCGCTGAGCTGTCCTCCGGCACGTCGACGAGCACCGTCGGCTGCACGTACCCGCCGTCGGAGCCCCCGCCGGTGAGCGCGCGACCGCCTTTGGACAGCGCGTCGGCGATATGCCGCCTGATGATGTCGACCTGCGAGGGCATGGTGATCGGGCCGTAGGAGGCGTCCGCGTCGGGGCCGGGTCGCACGCCCCGGGCCTTCGCGGTCAGCTCGGCGAGGAAGGCGTCGTAGACGCCGTCGGTCGCGTACACCCGCTCGATGCCGATGCAGGTCTGCCCCGCGTTGCTCATGCCGCCCCACAGCGCGGCGTCTGCGGCCGCCGCAACGTCCGCGGTGTCATCGACGATCATGGCGTCCTTGCCGCCGCACTCCATGAGAACCGGGACGAGGCCCTCGGCGCACGCGGCCATGACCGTGCGCCCGGTCGCGGCCGAGCCGGTGAAGGCGATCTTATCGACGCCGGCCCGGCACAGCGCGGCCCCGGTCGCGCCGAGACCGGTCACGACCTGCAGCACGTCGGGGCGCTCCGGCACAGCCATCTGCCAGGCGTGCTCGAGCCACAGCCCAATCGCCGGGGTGAACTCGCTGGGCTTGAACACGACCGCGTTGCCGGCTGCGAGGGCGTAGGCAATCGAGCCCATCGGGGTGAATACCGGGTAGTTCCAGGGCCCGATCACACCGATGACCCCGAGCGGCTGGTACTCCAGCAGTGCCTGCTGGTTGGCCGCCATCAGCCCGGCCGGCACCTTGCGCAGGCCGAGCACCTTGGGAGCGTGCTTGCTGGACCACTCGACATGGTCGATGGCCAGGGTGATCTCGAGCAGGGCGTCGGGGTGCGGCTTGCCGTTCTCGCGGTGGACCAGGTCGGCGAGCTCGTGGATCCGCCGAGCGAGCACGCCCTTCCACGCCTTCAGGTGCCTGCGGCGCCCCGCAGGTCCCTGCGCCTGCCACCATGCGGCGGCGTCTCTGGCGCGTACGACGGCCTGCTGGACCTGCTCCGCACTGTGCGCCGGGTGGGTGGCCAGCACCTGCCCGTTGGCCGGGTCGAGCGAGTCGAAGGTCTCGACGGCGTCGGGCAGCAGCGTGGGGTGGTCGGCGGCGAGCGTCATCGCCCGAGCGTAGACCGGCCCGGTGACTGGAGGGCGGCTACATGCAAGAGTGCAAGGCCCGTCTCGACCACCCATCCTCGACCACCCCGTCCGGAGACTGCTGTGCAGGAGCATTACGACTACGTCGTCGTCGGAGCCGGATCCGCGGGCTGCGTACTCGCGGCCCGGCTGACCGAGGACCCGGGCGTCAGCGTGCTCCTGCTCGAAGCCGGCGGGGACGATCGGGTGGACGAGATCACCATCCCGGCGGCGTTCTCCAAGCAGTTCCGCACCAGGCTCGACTGGTGCTACTCGACCGACTCGCAGAAGCACGCGCAGGGCCGACGGCTGTACTGGCCGCGCGGCAAGGCGCTCGGCGGCTCCAGCTCGATGAATGCCATGATCTACATCCGCGGCTCGCGCCACGACTACGACGAGTGGGCGGCGCTGACGGGCGACGACGGCTGGTCCTACGACAGTGTCCTGCCCTTGTTCATGCGGTCCGAGGACAACGCGCGCGGTGCGTCCGCTTACCACGGCACGGGCGGCCCATTGCACGTGGAGGAGCAGCGTTCGCCGCACCCGTGGACCCGTGCGTTCCTGTCCGACGTCGCCGCTGCCGGGCACGCGCCGAACAGCGACTTCAACGGCACTGAGCAGGACGGCTCGGGGCTCTACCAGGTCACCCAGCAACGCGGACAGCGCTGGTCCACTGCCGTCGGCTTCCTGCGGCCCGCGCTGGACCGTCCCGGGCTGACGGTCCGGACGCACGCGCTGACGACCCGCGTCGTGGTCGAGGCAGGCCGAGCGGTCGGGGTGGAGTACCGCCACGACGGCACCGGCCACACCGCGTACGCCGATGCCGAGGTCCTGCTCTGCGGCGGTGCGATCAACAGCCCGCAGCTGCTCATGCTGTCCGGCATCGGTCCCTCGCCGCACCTGCGCGACGTCGGCGTCGAGCTGGTGCACGACCTGCCCGGGGTCGGGCAGGGGTTGCAGGACCACCCCGCGATGCCGCTGATCTGCACGGCGCTCGGGAGTTCGCTCAAGGACGCCGAGTCGCCCAAGCAGATCGCGGACTACTACCTTCGCCGGCGCGGGATGCTGACCTCTAACGTCGGCGAGGGCGGGTCGTTCTTCCGCTCCCGCGCGGACCTCGACGTCGTGGACCTGCAATACCACTTCGCTCCGGTCAAGTTCTTCGGCCAGGGTTACTACGACCCGGACGAGCACGCCCTGACCGTCGCCGTCACCCTGGTACGCGTGGCCTCCCGTGGCTCGATCCGGCTGCGGTCGAGCGACCCGACCTGGTCCCCGGCGATTGACGGCGGCTACCTGCGCGAGGACGAGGACCTGGAGGCGCTGGTGTCCGGCCTCCGGCACGCCCGCGAGGTGGTGTCCGGCGGCTCGCTCGGGCGGGTCGTCACCGGCGAGTGGCTGCCCGGTCGGGGCGTGCAGTCCGACGACGACCTGCGCGAGGCGGTGCGCGGCGGTATCGAGTCGCTCTACCACCCGGTCTCCAGCTGCCGGATGGGCACCGACGACCTGTCCGTCGTGGGCACGGACCTGCGGGTGCACGGACTGGAGGGCCTGCGCGTCGTGGACGCCTCGGTCATGCCGACCCTGGTCCGCGGCAACACCAACGCGCCGACCATCATGATCGCGGAGCGAGCCGCCGAGCTGCTCCGTGGCCGGGCGCCCGCGCTGGCGGTCGCCGCCCTGGTCTAGGCCCGCCGTACGCTGGGGTTCCCCAAGCAAGGAGCCGTGCCGCAGTGTCCGAGAGCGCAGCTGTCTCGGAGGCCGCCCGCCGTCGTACGTTCGCCGTCATCAGCCACCCCGACGCCGGCAAGTCGACGCTGACCGAGGCGCTCGCCCTGCACGCCCGGGTCATCAGCGAGGCCGGGCACATCCACGGCAAGTCCGGCCGCAAGAGCACGGTGTCGGACTGGATGGACATCGAGAAGGCCCGTGGCATCTCGATCTCGTCCGCGGCGCTGCAGTTCCCCTATCACGATGCCGTGGTGAACCTGGTGGACACCCCGGGGCACGCGGACTTCTCCGAGGACACCTACCGGGTGCTCGCCGCGGTCGACAGCGCCGTCATGCTCGTCGACGCCGCCAAGGGCATGGAGCCACAGACGCTCAAGCTGTTCGAGGTCTGCCGGCACCGCGGGATCCCGGTCATCACGGTCATCAACAAGTGGGACCGGCCCGGCCTGGACGCCCTTGCGCTCATGGACCAGGTACGCGAGAAGACCGGCCTGGAGCCGACCCCGTTGACCTGGCCGGTCGGTGTCGCGGGCGAGTTCCGGGGCGTACTGGACCGGCGTACGGGCGAGTTCGTGAAGTTCACCCGCACCGCAGGTGGCGCCACGATCGCCGCCGAGCAGGTCCTGCCGGCGGCGACCGCGCTCGCCGAGCAGGGCGCGGACTGGAGTACCGCGGTCGAGGAGAGCGACCTGCTGTCGGCGACCGGCGCCGACCACGACCAGGAGTCCTTCCTGAGGCACCGGACGACACCGGTGCTGTTCGGGTCGGCGGTGCTCAACTTCGGCGTACGGCAGCTGCTGGACCTGCTGCTGGAGATCTCGCCGGCGCCGGGCCCGCGCGAGGACGAGAGCGGCAAGCCGCGCGAGATCGACACCTCGTTCAGCGGTTTCGTGTTCAAGGTGCAGGCCGGGATGGACTCCGCGCACCGGGACCGGCTGGCCTACGTCCGGGTCTGCTCCGGCGTCTTCGAGCGCGGAATGGTCGTGACGCACGCCCCGACCGGCAAGCCGTTCGCCACCAAGTACGCCCAGCAGGTCTTCGGCCGAGACCGCTCGACAGTCGACGTGGCCTATCCGGGGGACGTCGTCGGGCTCGTCAACGCCACCAGCCTGCGGGTCGGGGACTCGCTGTTCGTCGAGGAGCACGTCGCCTACCCGGCGATCCCGTCGTTCGCGCCCGAGCACTTCGTGGTTGCGCGGTCCGACGACTCCGGCCGGTACAAGCAGTTCCGCCGTGGCATCGAGCAGCTCGAGCAGGAAGGTGTCGTGCAGGTGCTGCGCAGCGACCTGCGCGGCGACCAGGCCCCGGTGCTCGCGGCGGTCGGCCCGATGCAGTTCGAGGTGGCGCAGCACCGGATGGCCGGAGAGATGGGGGCTCCGGTGACCCTGGACCGGCTGTCCTACCGCCTGGCACGGCGTACGACGCGCGAGTGGGTCGCCGAGCTCGACCGGCAGAGCGGGGTCGAGGTTCTGCAGCGTGGCAACGGTGAGTGGTTGGCGCTGTTCGCTGACCCCTGGCGGCTGGGGCGCACCCAGCGTGACTTCCCCGAGGCCGTCCTGGAACCGCTCGTGGCTGCCGCCGACACGATGTAGGGCTCGCCGAGCTGGTCAGCCAGGTGTGATGGCAGGTCGGAGCTAGGGGTGGTGGTGGTCCGGGCTGCCGGAGTGGGCGGTGGCATGCGGGTTGTCCCGGTAGCGCTGGCGGCTGATCTCGACCTCCGCCTCCGCTTCGGCCCGGCCGACCCAGTTGGCCCCCTCGACGCTCTTGCCGGGTTCGAGGTCCTTGTAGACCTCGAAGAAGTGCTGGATCTCCAGCCGGTCGAACTCGGGCACGTCCTGGATGTCGCGCAGGTGCTTCTGGCGGGGGTCACCCGCGACCACGCACAGCAGCTTCTCGTCCGGACCGGCTTCGTCGGTCATGTGGAACATGCCGACCGCCCGCACCCGGATCAGGCAGCCCGGGAACGTCGGCTCGTCCACGAGCACGAGGGCGTCCAGCGGGTCGCCGTCGCCGCCCAGGGTGTTGTCCACGAAGCCGTAGTCCGACGGGTAGCGGGTGCTGGTGAACAGCATCCGGTCCAGGCGGATCCGCCCGGTCTCGTGGTCGACCTCGTACTTGTTGCGCTGCCCCTTGGGGATCTCGATCGTGACGTCGAACTCCACGCGGCTCCTGCCTCGCTTGACGGTGCGCCGCCCAGTGTTCCTGAGGACCAGTGTTCCGTACGACCATTTGCCGTACGACCTAGTGTTCCGTACGACGGGACGGCAGCCTCGACGAGGGAGGTCTGTGCGGGTGGGACGCGGCAGGTGGGGGATCGCCGTCGCGCTGCTGGCGCTGCTCGGCGCCGGTGGAACGGCTGCGGTGCACCTGCAGGGTCCGGGGGTCGCCCCGACCGTCGCCGGCCCGCCGCCGGTACCAGACCCCTCCCGCCCGCCGCTGCTGCGCCCGCTTGCGGGGGGCGCGCCCGACCCGAGCGCCGTGGCACTGCTGCGGGCACTGGCGCCGGTGCTGCGCGACCCCGGTCTGGGCACCCGCCTCGCGGTGTCGGTCGTGGACGCCACCACCGGCAGTGCGCTGTTCGAGCAGAGCGCCTCGGCCGCGGTGGTGCCGGCGTCGACGACGAAGATCGCAACCGCGGTGGCGGCGCTGGTCGTCCTGCCCCACGACCGCCGCCTGCGGACGCGGGTGCTGGCCGGTCCCCGTCCCGGCGACGTCGTGCTGGTCGGCTCCGGCGACCCGACACTGGCTGGACTGCACCCAGTCTCGAGTTATCCCGGCCCGGCCCGGCTCGCCGACCTGGCCAGCAGTGTCCGGGCCGCGCTCGGAGCGGTGCCCGTCCGACGGGTCCTGGTGGACGACGCGCTGTACCCCGGTCCGCGGCTCGGGCCCGCCTGGAAGCCGACCTACGTCAGCTTCGGCGACGCCGCTCCGGTCAGCGCCCTGGAGGTAGACGAGGGCCGTACGACGACCGGCGACCACGTACGCCGGGTACCGGACGCAGCCCTAGAGGCCGGTCGGCAGCTGGCTGGGCTGCTCGGAGGTCCGGCGTTCTCGGGGATCCAGGTCCTGCGAGGGACGGCGCCGGCGGGTGGCCGCGAGCTGGCCCACGCCGACGGGCCGACCACTAACCAGCTCGTCGAGGGGATGCTGATCCGCAGCGACAACGACCTGGCCGAGGCGCTCGGCCGCCAGGTCGCGCTCGCAATGGGACAGCCCGCAACCTTCGCCGGTGAGGCGGCCGCGCTGCGCGTCGTACTGGGAGATGTGCTCGACGGGCTGCACCTGGCCCGGGACGCCATCGCGCTGGTGGACGCCAGCGGCCTGTCTCCACTGGACCGGGTCGAGCCCGGCGCCGTGACCCGCGTGCTCACGCTGGTGGCCCGCGACCCCCGCTTCGGGCCGGTCCTGTCCGGGCTACCGGTCGCCGGTTTCGACGGCACGCTGGGCCAGCGCTACCGCCGGGGGCCCGCCTCGACCGCCAAGGGCGTCGTGCGCGCCAAGACCGGCACTCTGCTGGGGGTGAGCGCCCTGGGCGGCCTGCTGCGGACCCGCGACGGCCGACTGCTGGCCTTCGACCTCACCGCGGACGGCGTACCGCCCGGCGCCGTGGAGCGCTCCCAGCGCGCCCTGGACCGGGTTGCTGCGGTGCTGGCGCGCTGCGGGTGTTCCTAGAGGGGCAGGCCTTCGTCGCGCCACGTAGCCTCGACCCATGCCTGGTCCCATCGACTTCGACCTCGCGGTGCGTACCGCCGCCCGGCTCGCCCCGGCCGGTCCACGGCTGGACTGGGCCGCGGCGGCCGACGCCGTCGCCATGCTGCGCGACGTGACGGCCCAGGCCGAGCAGCACGTCCGGCACGTCACCGGACTGCACGGCCAGGTCGGTCCGGCGACCGTTGTGGACCGACCCGGCTGGGCCCGCGCGAACGTCGAAGGCTTCTCAGTCGTGCTCGCGCCGCTGACCGAGAAGCTGACCCAGAACGCCGTCGCGGCAGCGGTCACCGGTCGCGTCACCGGCCTGCAGCTCGGCTCGGTGCTGGCCTGGCTGTCCAGCAAGGTGCTGGGGCAGTACGAGGCGTTCCAGCCCGAGGGCCAGGCCGGCCGCCTGATCCTGGTCGCGCCGAACATCGTCGAGACCGAGCGACGTCTCGGCGTCGACCCCCACGACTTCCGGCTGTGGGTGGCGCTGCACGAGGTAACCCACCGCACGCAGTTCACAGCCGTCCCGTGGCTGCACGACCACGTGCGCAGCGAGGTGCAGGCGCTGCTGAAGGCCACGTCCCTGGATGACCCGGCGGCCCTGGCCGAGCGACTGCGCGGCGTACTGTCCGGCCCGCGCGGCTCGCTCGTCGAGATGCTTCAGACCCCCGAGCAGAAGCTGGTCATGGACCGGGTGACGGCCTTCATGAGCCTGCTCGAGGGGCACGCCGAGCACGTCATGGACGGGGTCGGCCCCTCAGTCGTCCCGTCGGTCGCGCACATCCGCGAGCGGTTCGACGAGCGTCGTCGCGACCATGGCGGCCCGCTCGAGCGGGTCATGCGCCGCCTGCTGGGCCTGGACCTCAAGGCCCTGCAGTACGCCGAGGGCTCCCGCTTCGTCGCGGCCTGCGTGGACGCCGTCGGCATGTCCGGGTTTAACCGGGTGTGGGAGTCCCCGGCGACCCTGCCGACTCGCGAGGAGATCCGGCAGCCCCTGGACTGGGTCCGCCGGGTGCACGGGACCACCGCCCTGCCGGCATGAGCCCGGGCGCCGGAGTCGCGCGGCGCGGGCTGCAAACCGCCTGGGCCCACCGGCCGTGACCGGTCTGTCGGCCGCGGTCGCCGCCGTACGCGTTGCCGTACGGCGCAGCCTGCTGGACCTCCCGTCCGGAGCCCTTGTGGCGGCCGCCGTCAGCGGTGGTCCGGACTCGCTCGCCCTGGCCGACGCGCTGGCCTTCGTCCGGCCGGGCTCGGGCGCCCTGGTAGTCGACCACGCGCTCCAGGACGGCTCGCGTGCGGTGGCCGCACGCGCGGCCGAGCAGTGCCGCTCGCTCGGCCTTACCGCCGAGGTGCTCAGCGCTGGTCGCTCCGGTGCGGTGACCCAGGTCGAGGGTGCGGTGACCCAGGTCGAGGGTCAGCCGGGCGGCGGGCCGGAGGCGAGGGCCCGCGCGGCCAGGTACGCCGCGCTGGACGAGGCGGCCGACCGGCTAGGCGCGCAGGTGGTACTGCTCGGCCATACGCTCGACGACCAGGCCGAGACGGTGCTGCTGGGGCTGGCCCGCGGTGCCGGCGCGCGCGCGTTGGCGGGCATGGCCGCGCAGCGGGGTCGCTACCGCCGCCCCTTGCTGCAGCTCACCCGCGCCACCACCCACACAGCTTGCAGCGACGCCGGACTCATTGCCTGGGCAGACCCGCACAACGCCGACCCGGTGTACACCAGGGTGCGCGTCCGCACGGACGTGCTGCCGGTCCTGGAGCGTGCGCTCGGGCCAGGTGTCGCCCGGGCGCTCGCCCGCAGTGCGAGTCAGGCCCGCGACGACGCCGATGCGCTGGATGCCCTTACGCCGTGCACGGACGACGTCGCGGTCCTGGCCGGCCTGCCAGTTGCACTGCGGTCTCGGGCACTCAAGCGTTGGGCCGAGCAGGCCTGCGGCCACGGGCTGACCTCGGCCCACGTCGACGCCCTTCGGGGGCTGGTCGAGCGTTGGCACGGCCAAGGCCCGGTGGCGCTGCCCGGCGGCGTCCGGGCCGGCCGGGCGGGCGGCCGCCTCATCGCCTTCCCGGCCTGACGGGCGACGACCCGGCGCTGGGCCGCTGCGCAGGCCTGCCGGCGCCGCCCGGGAAACGGCCGATCACCGGCCGCTAGCCTCGCCAGGTGACCGATCGCGTGCCGCTGGAGATCGAGCAGGTCCTGCTCACCGAGGAGCAGATCCACGCGAAGGTGGCCGAGCTGGCGGGGCAGATCGACGCCGACTACTTGGGCCGTGAGCTGCTCCTGGTCGGCGTCCTCAAGGGTGCCGTGATGATCATGGCCGACCTGGCCAGGGCGCTGTGCACGCCCGTGTCGATGGAGTTCATGGCGGTCAGCTCCTACGGCACGTCCACCAGCAGCAGCGGCGTGGTGCGGATCCTGAAGGACCTCGACCGCGAGATCGCCGACAAGCACGTGCTGCTCGTCGAGGACATCATCGACTCCGGCCTGACCCTGTCCTGGCTGCTGCGCAACATGCGCTCGCGTGGCCCGGCCTCGGTCGAGGTGTGCGCCTTGCTCCGCAAGCCCGAGGCGGCCAAGGTCGACGTACCCGTGAAGTACGTCGGGTTCGACATCGGTGCCGAGTTCGTAGTTGGGTACGGGCTCGACCATGCCGAGCGCTACCGCGACCTGCCGTTCGTCGGCCTGCTCAAGCCGGGGGCGTCTGCCGGCTGAGCGCGCTCTCAGCAGTAGCGGAACACTGCGGTGCGGGGCACCGTTGTCGGTGTGACGGCTCCGGTTCCCGGTGTACCGTCGCATGCTTACCGTCGTCTGGAGGGACGGGGCAGTTGGCCCCGCGTCGATGAACCTAAAGCGCTACGCCCGCGGACCCGTGTTGTACATCGTGCTGGGCCTGATCGTGGTCTTCGCGATCACCTCTGGTCTGCGTGGCAACGGCGGCTACCGCACCTCCGACACCGCCACGGTCCTGTCCGACATCCAGGGCGGCAACGTCAAGAGCTCCGCCGACGCCAACCAGCTCCTGGACAAGGAGCAGATGGTCAAGATCGAGCTGAAGGACGGCTCGAAGCTGCAGGCCTCGTTCCTGCAGAACCAGGGTCGGGACTTCGCGGACGCCTTCGCCAAGGCCAACGTGAAGTACGACGTCCAGGTCAGCCACAGCAACCCGCTGGTGACGCTGCTGTTCTCCGTCCTGCCGTTCCTGATCATCTTGGGTCTGCTGTTCTTCTTCATGAACCAGATGCAGGGCGGCGGCAACAAGGTCATGCAGTTCGGGAAGTCCAAGGCCAAGCTGGTCAGCAAGGACACCCCGAAGACCACGTTCTCCGACGTGGCCGGCGCCGTCGAGGCGATCGAGGAGCTACAGGAGATCAAGGAGTTCCTGGAGACGCCGGCGAAGTTTCAGGCAATCGGGGCCAAGATCCCCAAGGGTGTGCTGCTCTACGGGCCCCCCGGCACCGGCAAGACGCTGCTGGCCCGCGCTGTGGCCGGTGAGGCCGGTGTGCCGTTCTACTCGATCTCGGGCTCGGACTTCGTCGAGATGTTCGTCGGAGTGGGCGCCAGCCGCGTCCGGGACCTGTTCGAGCAGGCCAAGGCGAACGCCCCGTCGATCATCTTCATCGACGAGATCGACGCCGTCGGGCGGCACCGCGGTGCCGGTATGGGTGGTGGCCACGACGAGCGTGAGCAGACCCTGAACCAGATGCTGGTCGAGATGGACGGCTTCGACGTCAAGGGTGGCGTCATCATGATCGCCGCGACGAACCGGCCCGACATCCTGGACCCGGCGCTGTTGCGCCCCGGCCGCTTCGACCGGCAGATCGCCGTCGACCGGCCGGACATGCAGGGCCGCAAGCAGATCCTGGACGTGCACTCCAAGGGCAAGCCGCTGGCCGACGGGGTCGACCTGCAGGTCATCGCCCGGCGTACGCCCGGCTTCACCGGAGCCGACCTGGCCAACGTCGTGAACGAGGCCGCGCTGCTGACGGCCCGAACGGGCGCCAAGCAGATCACCCTGGCGATGCTCGAGGAGTCCATCGACCGGGTGATGGCCGGCCCCCAGCGCAAGACCCGGCTGATGAACGACCGCGAGAAGAAGGTCACCGCCTACCACGAGGCCGGCCACGCCCTCGTTGCGCACGCCCTGCCCAACACCGACCCGGTGCACAAGATCACGATCCTGCCGCGGGGCCGGGCGCTGGGCTACACGATGGTGCTGCCGACCGAGGACAAGTACTCGCAGTCGCGGGCCGAGCTGCTGGACATCCTGGCGTACGCGATGGGTGGTCGGGCGGCCGAGGAGTTGGTGTTCCACGACCCGACGACCGGCGCGAGCAACGACATCGAGAAGGCCACGGCTACGGCCCGTGCGATGGTCACGCAGTACGGCATGAGCGAGCGACTCGGCGCGGTCAAGTTCGGCCAGGAGTCCGGCGAGGTCTTCATGGGCCGCGATATGGGCCACGGCCGGGACTACTCCGAACAGGTCGCGGCCACCGTCGACGCCGAGGTCCGCGTGCTGGTGGAGGACGCCCACCACGAGGCCTGGGAGATCCTGGTGGAGTACCGGGACGTCCTGGACGACATGGTCCTGAAGCTGCTGGACAAGGAAACCCTGGGCAAGGACGAGGTCGCGGAGATCTTCACCGCTGTGGCCAAGCGTCCCGGCCGTACGCACCCGACCGGCAACGGCCGCCGGCCGCTGTCGGACAAGCCACCGGTGCTCACGCCGGCCGAGCTGGCGGTCATGGGGCCGGCCGACGTGGCCGGGCTGGAGGACCTGGCCCGCGGGCGCAGCCGTCGGACTGGCCCGGTCAGCACCCGTAAGCCGGTACGACCGCGGTCCGATGCGGTCAACCGCGAAGCCGACGACGTCACGCCGCAGAAGGCGCCTCGGGCGCCCCGCGGCAGCCGCCGCGCTGCGGGCACCGACCCGACCTCCTGACCGCGGTGCCGCTGGCAGCCGCGCCCGGGAGCAGTCGCACGCGGGTGATCGGCGTGCTCAACGTGACGCCGGACAGCTTCAGCGACGGCGGGCGGTACAGCACGACCGGCGCAGCCGTCACGCACGGCCTGAAGCTGCTCTCCCAGGGCGCTGACCTGGTCGACGTCGGCGGCGAGTCCACCCGACCCGGCGCCCCTCGGGTGGGCGTCGAGCGGGAGCTGCGGCGTGTCCTACCTGTCATTACCGCCCTGGCCGCGGCGGGCGCAGAGGTCTCAGTGGACACCACCCGCGCGGTCGTCGCCCGGGCGGCCGTCGAGGCCGGCGCGGTCCTGGTCAATGACGTCTCGGGCGGGCTCGCCGACCCTGACATGCTCCCTGTCGTGGCCGAGCTGGGATCGCCGTACGTGGTCATGCACTGGCGCGGTCATGCCGCCGACATGCAGGACCGGGCCGTATACGCCGACGTGGTGGCCGAGGTCCTGGCCGAGCTGCAGCAGCGGCTCGACGCCTGCGTGGCGGCCGGCGTCCGGGACGTCGTGGTCGACCCCGGCCTGGGGTTCGCTAAGCGGTCCGAGCACAACTGGGCCCTGCTCCGGGCCCTGCCGCAGCTCGCTGCGTTGGGGTGCCCGCTCTTGGTGGGCGCCTCCCGCAAGGGCTTTCTCGGCGAGCTGCTCGATGGCCGCGAGCCTCAGGGGCGGGACGCCGCTACTGCTGCCCTGACCGTCTACGCCGCGCAGGCCGGCGCCTGGGCGGTGCGGGTGCACGACGTAGCGGCCAGCGCCGACGCGGTACGCGTCGTGCAGGCAGTCGGCCGGTGAGCGAGGACCCGGAGGCGGCGAACGCGGCGCTCTACACCGCGTTCGAGACCGCGGACGTCGACGCGATGCAGGCCATCTGGGACGAGGTCGACCCCGGTGCCCTGGTCTGCGTCCACCCCGGCTGGCCGATGTTGCGTGGCCGGTCCTCGGTGCTGCGCTCCTGGTCGGCGGTCATGGCCGGCACCGAGTACATCCAGTTCTTCCTCACCGACGTGCGCGTCACGGTCGTGGGGGACAGCGCGGTCGTGACCTGCACCGAGAACGTCCTGACCAGCGCCGATGTCGGGGAGAACGCCAGCGTTGTCGCGACCAACGTCTTTGTCCGCCGCGGCGACGGCTGGCGCCTGCAGGTCCACCACGGCTCGCCCGTGCTCGGGCGTCTGGTCGAGGGCTGACCGGTGGCTGACCGCGGCGATCGGGTCCGACTGACCGGGCTCCGGGTCCGCGGCCACCACGGCGTGCTGGCGGCCGAGCGCCGGGACGGGCAGGACTTCGTCGTCGACGTTGCGCTGTCCCTGGACCTGCAGGCCGCCGGGGCGTCGGACAACCTGGCCGACACCGTCGACTACGCCGTGCTGGCGCAGTCGCTCGCCCGCGTCGTCGCCGGCGAACCGCTGGACTTGCTCGAGGCGCTCGCGGCCCGGTTGGCCGAGGTGTGCCTCGCCGATACCCGGGTCGCCTCCGTGGAGGTGACCGTGCACAAACCAGCAGCCCCCCTGGATGTGTCGGTCGCCGATGTCTCCGTCACCGTCGTACGACCGTGGGTCCGCCCGTGACCGCGGTGCTGTCGCTGGGCTCCAACGTCGGCGACCGGCTGGCGCACCTGCGGCTGGGGGTGTCTGTGCTCGAACCGGTCGCGGTGTCCCCGGTGTACGAGACTGCGCCCGTCGGCGGCGTCGAGCAGCCCGAGTTCCTCAACCTGGTCGTGGTGTGCGAGCTGGACGCACCGGCTGCGTGGCGGCGCGCGCAGCAGGCCGAGCGGCAGGCGGGACGCATCCGGGGAGCCCGCTGGGGCCCACGCACGCTGGACGTCGACGTCGTCTGGGCCGACGGCGAGGACCCCGGCCTGGAGCTGCCGCATCCACGGGCACACGAGCGCGCCTTCATCCTGATCCCCTGGCTCGCCATCGACCCCGACGCGGTCCTGCCCGGGAGCGGACCGGTCGCCGCGCTGGCCGTGGACCGCTCCGGCGTACGCCTTCTCGGGCCGCTGGTGTGACGCCGACCCGCGTGCGGACCCTTGTCATCGTCGCGCTGCTGGTCGGCCTGCTCGGCTACCTGCTGGCCGAGACGGCGTACGGCTCGCTGGTCTCGCTGCCCTACTACGCGTCGGCCACAGCCGTGGTCATCGCCGTGTTCGAGGCCGGACTCGGCAAGCTCGTGCGGGACAAGCTGCGCGGTCGCGGGCGCGGCCGGCCCATGCATCCGCTGCAGGTCGCGCGAGCGGCCGCGCTGGCAAAGGCGAGCGCGGCGGCGGGTGCGCTGCTGCTCGGGCTGTACGGCGGCCTGCTCGCCTGGACCGCCACCCACCTGGAGCTCGCAGCAGCCCGGCACGACGCGCGGGCGGCCGGCGCGTCCGCTGCGGCGTGCTTGGCGCTCGCCGCGGCCGCCCTGCTGCTGGAGCGCTCCTGCCGCACCCCGGCGGACTAGGTTGGCGGGATGGACCTCGAGGCGCTGACGACCGACGAGCTGCGCCATCGGGCGTTCGCCAAGGCCGAGCAGGACCACGACATGTCCTTCTTCTGGGACCTCGTCAAGCACCTGCGGTCCTCGCGGGCGCTGGCGGCCGAGGACGGTTCGGGTGGCGGCCTGACCGGCTCCATCGCCGAGCTCATCGCGGGGGTCCGGGAACTGATGGGCAAGGACCTGGGCGAGGACGAGCCGCTGCTGCGGGCCCGTTTCCTGGAGTACCTCGCCGCCTGAGGGTTACTTGTCGATGTCGCCGATGACGAAGAACATCGACGCGAGCACGACCGGCAGGTCGGGCAGCCGCACGCCGGGCAGCAGGGCCGGCAGGGCTGAGACGTTGTTGAACGAGGCGGTTCGCATCGCGAGGCGCCACGGCGTCCGCTCACCCCGCGACACCAGGTAGTAGCCCTGCAGCCCGAGCGGGTTCTCGGTCCAGGCGTAGGTCGCGCCCTCCGGCGCCCGCACCGTCTTGGGCAGCCGCACGCCGATCTCGCCCGGCGGAAGGCGATCCAGGCACGCCTCGACCAGGTCCAGTGAGGCGGTCAGCTGGCCGAGCAGACAGGTGAAGCGGGCCGCAGCGTCGCCGGCGGTCCCGAGCAGGACGGGGACGTCCAGCTCGCCGTACGCCAGGTACGGCTCGTCCCGGCGCAGGTCCATGTCCACACCTGAGGCCCGCGCCACGGGCCCGGACACCCCGTAGCCCAGGACGGTCTCGCGGCGCAGCACCCCGAGCCCGGCGCCGACCGGGCCGAGGTCGTAGGTCGACAGCCGCTGCCGTACCCGGCCGACAGCGGTCCGGCAGCGAGAGGTCCAGCCGGCCGGCACGTCCTGTTTCAGGCCCCCGACCCGGTTGAACATGTAGTGCATCCGGCCGCCGGAAGCCTCCTCGAGCACGCCGCGGACCAGCTCCCGGGCCGCGTGCAGGTCGCCGGGCAGGAACAGCAGGGCGCTCAGGGCCCGATTGAGCTCGGCGAGCAGGGTGCGCAGCCAGATCGCGCGGGGTGGCACCTGCATGCCGAGCATCCGCTCGACGGCCAGCGCGATCCCGAGCTCGTTGCTGAACGCCGACAGCCAGTCGTGCCGGTTCGCGAGTAGCAACACCTGGCGGTAGTCCCGCACCTCGAACAGCTTCTCGGCCCCCCGGTGCAGGTAGCCCACCAGCGGCTCGGCGGAAACCACCACGTCGCCGTCGAGCACCAGCGCCAGGCGCAGCAGCCCGTGCGTGGAGGGGTGCTGCTGGCCGAGCTCGAGCACCAGGTCGGCCGACTCCAGCGCGGCCGCACCGACCGCCACGGTCCGCCGCTCCAGGTTGCCCACCCGCTGATCCTCGCAGCGCTCGCCCGTCGAGCCGCACACCGGCTGAGCGGCGATTGCGTGGCGGCGGGAGGCATCGGGATCACGGACTGCGTGGCGGCGGAAGGCACCGGGATCACGGACTGCGTGGCGGCGGAAGGCACCGGGATCACGGACTGCGTGGCGGCGGGAGGCGCCGGGATCACGGACCGCGCAGCGACGGACCAGCACAACAGCAGGACGGCGCTCCGTCGGCGCCGATCGCTGAGCGTGCCGCTTCGGCCGACCGCCCCGCGGACCTGCTGGTGTGCAGGTCGACCTCCTCGGACCGTTGGGCAGGATCCCTGCAGCGCGCCCCTGCCGAGAGCGGGCGGCTGTTCGACCACAACGGCACACGAGCGGGGCTGTCGTGGGTCTGGGCGAGCGTGCGAGCCGCCCGGACTGGCTCACTCTGGTGCTGGTGTGGTCGCCGGCGCAGGCGCAGCGGGCGATGCGGTCACCCGGCCACATTCACCCGGCCGCACTCACCAGCACGCACTCACCCGGCCCGCACTCACCAGGGGGGCAGTGCAGCGAGCGGATCGTCCATGTCGACGGCTGTCACCAACCAGCCGAAACCGCCGAGCCCGGACGGGTCGAGCAGCTCACCGGCCTGGGAGGAGGCGGCCAGGCCCGCTGCGAAGTGCGCGGGGGAGCCGTCCCACGTGGGCAGCGTCGCGCTTATCCCCAGCAGTTCCAGCGCATCTCGCTGGCGCACCAGCCGGGCCCCCGTGGCTGCCGCGCAGCTGTCCAAGGCGACGTGGGCCGTGAGGTCGCAGCTGCCGTCGGGCACGGGACGCACTTGGCGCCCGCCCCGGTAGCCGGTCAGCGTCGGGCGCCGAGACCCCAGCACGTGCCCGTAGTCGATGGCGACGGCAAGCCCCCGCTCCACCCGCGCGACCGCCGCCGACCAGGCCAGGTCGCGCGGCAGCCCGACCTCGACCCGGACCCCACCGGGCCACCAGCGCGAGCACCAGGCGGCGTACGGCGACCGCGCGCCGTGCGCCTCCACCCCCGCCGACGACACCAGCACGAGCCGGCCTCCGGAGACAACGTCCAGCGGCACGTTGTCGAGCCACTCGTTGGCGATCAGCAGTCCGGTCAGCGGCGGCACTCCGGAACACCAGCTATGCGGCACGTTCGCCGGCGCCAGGTCCACGCCGGTGAGCCGCCATCGGGCCGGTACATCCGGCAGGGCAGACAGCAGCTCGCCGCGGCCCGCGCCCACGTCCACGAGGTCGAAGGGGTCCGGACGACCGAGCGCGTCGTCGACGAGCCCGGCGAGCCGGCGTACGGCGGGAGCGAACAGCGGCGAGGCGACGGACGTGCGGAAGTGGTCTGCAGGACGTGAACGCAGGAAGAAGCCGTCCTGGCCGTAGAGCGCGTCGGCCATCGCCGAGCTCCACGGCTGGCTCGACTGCTCTCCCGGCTCCCTCATGGTGCGAGCATCCCGCTCGTCCCGTCGCCGGTGGGTGACGTGCGGCACCCGGGGGCGACAGGAGCCGCAGCGGCGTTACGCTTTCCGGGTCCGGTACCCCCGCAGGACTGGAACACCAGAAGGACTGAACACCCCATGACCGCAGCTCGTCCCGGCGCTGCCCGCCTCGCCGTCGGCGTGGTCGGCACCGGTCGCGTGGGGGCTGTCCTGGGCGCGGCCCTGGCCCGCGCCGGACACGATGTCGTGGCCGCTTCTGGGCTCAGCAGCAGCTCGCGGGAGCGTGCCGCCGAGCTCTTGCCCGGCGTCCCCCTGTGCGCCCCGGACGAGGTGCTGGCACGGGCGAACCTGGTGCTGCTCGCCGTCCCCGACGACGCCCTCGCCGCTCTGGTGGAGGGGCTCGCCCGGACCGGCGCGGTGCGGCCCGGGCAGCTGCTCGCCCACCCCAGCGGCATGCACGCGCTCGCGGTCCTCGACCCCGCGGTACGACGGGGCGCGCTGCCGCTGGCCCTGCACCCGGTGCTGCCCTTCACCGGCACCTCCCTGGATCTCCTGCGCCTGCACGGCGCATCCTTCGGGGTGACCAGCCCGCCGATTCTGCGGCCGGCCGCCGAGGCACTGGTGCTCGAGATGGGTGGCGAGCCGGTGTGGGTCGAGGAGGCCATGCGGCCGCTGTGGCATGCGGCCCTGGCCCACGGGGCGAACCACCTGGTCACGCTCGTGGCCAGTGCGGCCGACCTGCTGCGGCAGGCCGGTGCCGAGGATCCCGCGGCGGTGCTCGGGCCGCTGCTCGGCGCCGCCCTGGACGGCGCACTGCGAAGCGGGGACAGCGTCCTGACCGGACCGGTCAGCCGCGGCGATGCCGGTACCGTCGCCGCGCACCTCGCGGCGCTGCCCGATGAGGTACGGCCGGCGTACCTGGCGCTGGCCCGCCTGACCGCCGACCGCGCGCTGGCCAGCGGGCGACTCGCCGCTACCGCCGCCGAGCCGCTCCTGGGGGTGCTGCAGTGAGGATCGCCACGACCCGCGAGGAGCTGGCGGACGCCCGCAAGGTCCTGCCGGGGCGGGTCGCGGTCGTCATGACGATGGGCGCCCTGCACCAGGGGCACGCGGCGCTCCTGCGCGCGGCCGGGGAGCAGGCCGACTCGGTCGTCGTCACGGTCTTCGTCAATCCGTTGCAGTTCGGTGCCGGCGAGGACCTCGGGCGCTACCCCCGCACGCTGTCGGCCGACCTCGAGCTGTGCGCGCAGGAGGGCGTCGATGTCGTGTTCACGCCGACCCCGGACGTGGTCTACCCGGTTCACCCGCTTGTACGGGTCGGTGCCGGGCCGATGGGCGCGGTGCTCGAGGGCGCCGACCGCCCAGGCCACCTCGACGGCGTGCTGACCGTCGTGCTCAAGCTGATGCACCTGGTGCGCCCCGACATCGCGCTGTTCGGCCGGAAGGACGCCCAACAGCTGGCCTGCATCCGCCGGATGGTCAGCGACCTCGACCTCGGGGTGGACGTCGTGTCCGTGCCGACCGTCCGGGAGCCCGATGGTCTCGCGCTGTCCAGCCGCAACCGCTTCCTGAGCCCTGAGCAGCGCACCGCCGCCCTCGCGCTGTCCCGCGCCCTCGGAACCGGCGATCTCGCCGCCGCCCGCGCTCTGCTCGCCGCCACCCCTGGCGTCGAGCCCTGCTACGTCGAGCGCGTGGACCCTGCGACCTTCGTCGTGACACCTGAGGGCGCCCTGCTCGTGGTGGCTGCGAGGGTCGGCACCACCCGGCTCATCGACAACGTGCTGCTCGCTGCACCACGGGACGCTGCGCCACTGGACGCTGCCGGCATTGACAGCGGCCGCCCCGGTCCGCCGTCCGGCCAGGCCCTGCCTCTCGGGGACCGCTGATGCTCCGGACCATGCTGACGTCCAAGATCCACCGCGCGACGGTGACCCAGGCGGACCTGCACTACGTGGGCTCGGTCACGGTGGACGCCGATCTACTGGCGGCGGCCGACCTGCTGCCGGGCGAGAAGGTCGCGATCGTCGACGTCACCAACGGGGCCCGACTGGAGACCTACGTCATCGAGGGCCCGGCCGACTCCGGGATCATCGGCATCAACGGGGCGGCCGCCCGCCTGGTGCACCCCGGAGACCTCGTCATCCTGATCGCCTACGGACAGATGGACGACGCCGAGGCGAGGACCCGCCGGCCCCGCGTGGTGTTCGTGGACTCGGGCAACCGCATCACCGGTACCGGGCACGACCCCGCCGAACCGTTGCCCGGACTGCTGCGCGGTGACGAGTTGCACTGCGGGGCCGACAATCCCGCTCTCGTCTGGTGAGGCTGCGCGCGCCGGAGCCGGGGTGGACCGTCCCGACGGACGTGGTCGTGGTCGGTTCCGGTGTGGCCGGACTGACCGCCGCGCTGCACGCCGTACGGGCCGGCTCAGTGCTGCTGGTCACCAAGGTGCTCGTCGATGACGGTTCGACCCGCTGGGCCCAGGGCGGGGTCGCTGCCGCGCTCGGCGTCGATGACAGCCCGGCCGACCACGCGAGGGACACCCTCGTGGCCGGCGTCGGGTTGTGCGACCCGGGGGCAGTTCGGGTGCTCTGTGAGCAGGGACCGGTGCGGCTGCGCGAGCTGGCCGAGCTCGGAGCCGCGTTCGACCGTGATCCGTCCGGCCGGCTCTCGCTGACCCGGGAGGGCGGGCACCACCGCGACCGCATCGTGCACGCCGGCGGGGACGCGACGGGCGCGGAGGTCAGCCGGGCGCTGGTCGCGGCCGTACAGGCCCATCCCCGGATCCGCATCGTCGAGCACGCGCTGGTCCTGGACCTGCTGCTGACCGTGGACGGGTGGGCTGCCGGCCTCACGCTGCACGTGCTCGGCGAGGGGACACAGGATGGCGTGGGCGCCGTCCATGCCCGCGCCGTGGTGCTGGCGACCGGCGGTATGGGGCAGGTCTTCTCGAGCACCACCAACCCGTCGGTCTCGACCGGTGACGGCGTCGCGCTGGCCCTGCGCGCGGGGGCCGAGGTGGCCGACCTGGAGTTCGTGCAGTTCCACCCGACCGCCCTCTGGCTCGGGCCGGACTCGACCGGCCAGCAGCCGCTCGTCAGCGAGGCGGTACGCGGTGAGGGCGCCGTGCTCGTCGACGCCGCCGGTGACCGGGTGATCACGGTCGAGGACCACCCGCTGGCCGACCTCGCACCGCGGGACGTGGTCGCCAAGGCCATCACCCGGCGGATGCTGGCGCAGGGCGTGAGCCACGTCTTCCTCGACGCTCGCGGTCTCGGCGAGGCGCTGCTGCTGCGGCGCTTTCCCACCATCGTGGCCCGGTGTAGGCAGGCGGGCGTCGACCCGGTGACCGAGCCGGTCCCCGTCGTGCCGGCGGCGCACTACGCCAGCGGCGGGATCTGCACCGACCTGGCCGGACGCACGACGGTGCCTGGGCTCTACGCCTGCGGCGAGGTGGCGTGCACCGGTGTGCACGGTGCGAACCGGCTGGCTTCCAACAGCCTGCTCGAGGGGCTGGTCTTCGCGGCCCGCATCGGGGACGACCTCGAGGCCGAACTGCCTGCACAGGGCACGCCGTCGGCGTACGACGGAGGGCTGCTCCTGCTCGATCCCGCGATCCGCCCGGAACTCGCACGCAGCATGTCCGAGGGGGCCGGGGTCCTGCGCAGTGCGGCCTCGCTCGCCAGCACCGCGAAGGAGCTGCGGTCGTTGGCCGGCCACGGCTGCACGACCCCGTCGCCGGCCGCGTGGGAGGCCACCGACCTGCATACCGTTGCGACGGCCTTGGTCGAGGCGGCGGCGCGGCGCGAGGAGACCCGCGGCGCGCACTGGCGTGAGGACCACCCCGACGCCTCGGCGTCCTGGCTCGGCCACCTGGTCACTACGACCGCCGGCACTACCTACCGTCCGTTGGAGCCGTAGATGCCCTCGTCCCCAGGCACTCTAACTGCTCTGGACGTGGCCGGGCTCGACGCCGGGCTCGTCCTTGAGCTGGTCACCCGCACCGTCGAGGAGGACCTTGCCGGCGGGGTCGACGTCACCAGCGTCGCGACGGTGCCCTCCGGGTTGACGGGCACTGCCGCCTTCGTACCGCGCAGCGATGGCGTGGTGGCCGGCTCGGCCGTCGCGATGGCCTGCGTCGAGGTCGTCGGCGCGGTCGAGTGGGGCGTCGTACGCGGCGACGGGCCGGCCGCCAGCGGCGAGACGGTGCTCGAGGTGACCGGCCCCGTGCGGACCCTGCTGACGGCCGAGCGGTCGGCTCTCAACCTGCTCTGCCACCTGTCCGGGGTCGCGACGCTCACCGCCGCCTGGGTCGCCGCCGTCGCGGGGACCGGCGCGACGATCCGCGACACCCGCAAGACGACGCCGTCGATGCGCTTCCTGGAGAAGTACGCCGTACGTGTGGGCGGCGGCCGGAACCATCGCCTGGGCCTGTCCGACGCGGCCCTGGTGAAGGACAACCACGTCGTGGCCGCCGGCGGGGTCGCGCAGGCCTTCGGTCAGGTTCGTGAGGCCTTCCCCGGCCTGGCCGTCGAGGTCGAGTGCGACACCGTCGAGCAGGTCGAGCAGGTCGTTGCCGCGGGCGCCGACCTCGTACTGCTCGACAACATGACGCTGGACCAGATGCGCGCAGCGGTCGCGGTCTGCTCGCGCGCGGGGGTGCTCACCGAGGCTTCCGGCGGGCTGTCGCTGGACCGCGCGCACGCGGTTGCGGCAACCGGTGTGAACCACCTGTCGGTCGGCGCGCTGACCCATTCCGCGCCGGTGCTCGACCTCGGCCTCGACCTGCGACTGCACTGATGCTGCTCGCGATCGACATCGGCAACACCAACACCGTTCTCGGGGTGTTCGAGGGTGCGCAGATCACGCGCACCTGGCGGGTCAAGACCGATACCCGCGGCACCGCCGACGAGCTGATGCTCACCTTCCGCGGCCTGCTCGAGGACACCCCCGTGACGGGCATCTCGCTGTGCTCGACGGTCCCAGCCGTCCTGCGGGAGATGCGTACGATGCTGGCCCGCTACTGGCCCGACGTTCCGACCGTCATCGTCGAGCCCGGGGTCAAGACCGGCGTGCCGCTGCTGATCGACAATCCCAAGGAGGTGGGTGCCGATCGGGTGGTGAACACCCTGGCCGCCCACCACCTGTACGGCGGTCCGATCGTGGTCGTCGACTTCGGTACGAGCACCAATCTGGATGTGGTCAGCGCCCGCGGCGAGTTCCTCGGCGGCGCCATAGCGCCCGGGATCGAGATCTCCGTGGAGGCGCTTGCCGCCCGCGCTGCGCAGCTGCGCAAGGTCGAGCTCGTCGCGCCGCGCTCGGTGATCGGCAAGAACACCGTGGAGTGCCTGCAGGCCGGGATCCTCTACGGCTTCGCCGGGCAGGTCGACGGCCTCGTACGCCGGATCGTGGACGAGCTCGGCGGCACCGTGACCGTCGTGGCGACCGGCGGCCTGGCCCCGCTGGTGATCGAGCACTGCGCGACGGTGTCGCTGCACGAGCCGGACCTGACGCTGGTCGGGCTGCGCCTGGTGTGGGAGAAGAACACCTGACCAACCCGACCTCGCGCTGGTGCCTCGCGTCTGGTATCCGCGTGATCATCAGAAGCTCCGATGACAAAGGGGCCTCCTGAGGTCGCTGGAGCTCATCGATCCTTGCGATGATCACCCGGACAGGCCGGGCTGCTCAGTAGGCTCGCTCGCGTGCCCGAGACCCCAGACGTCCCGACCGAGAGCGAGCAGGTCAGGGTCCGGCGGGAGAAGTACGACCGGCTGGTCGCGGCCGGCACCCCGCCGTACCCGCTGGGCTATCCGCGTACGGGCACGCTGGCCGAGGTGCGGGCCGCCCACCCCGACCTCGGCCCCGACGTGCAGACCGGGACGACCGTGGCCGTCGCCGGCCGGGTGGTGTTGAGCCGGACCGGGGGCAAGCTGTGCTTCGCCACGCTGCAGGAAGGTGAGGCGAGCCTGCAGGTCATGGTCAGCCTGGACGGCGTCGGCGAGCAGCGGCTGGCGGCGTGGAAGGCGGACGTCGACCTCGGTGACCACGTGGGGGTCACGGGCGAGGTCATCAGCAGCCGGCGCGGTGAGCTGAGCGTGCTGGTGACGAGCTGGGCGTTGACGGCCAAGGCGCTGCGACCGCTGCCGGACAAGCACAAGGGGCTGACCGACCCGGAGGCGCGGATCAGGCAGCGCTATGTCGAACTCGTGGTCAACGCGGGCAGCCGGCAGATGGTGCGCGACCGAGCGACCGTCGTACGCACCGTGCGGGACGTGCTGCACGGCCACGGGTTCCTCGAGGTGGAGACGCCGACGCTGCAGGCCGTGCACGGGGGCGCGGCGGCCAAGCCGTTCCGCACCCACCTGAACGCGCTGGACCTGGACGTGACGCTGCGCATCGCGCTGGAGCTCTACCTCAAGCGGGCCGTGGTCGGCGGCATCGACCGCGTCTTCGAGATCGGCAAGAACTTCCGCAACGAGGGCATCGACGCGACGCACTTCCCGGAGTTCACGATGCTGGAGTTCTACCAGGCGTACGGCGACTACGACACGGCCGCGGACCTCACCCGCGAGCTGGTCCTCGTGGCGGCCCGGGCGATCGGTCGCACGGTGGTCTGCGACGGGCAGGTCGACCTCGAGCAGCCATGGCGGTCGGCGACCCTGCACGAGCTGGTCAGCGAAGCGGTCGGTGAGACCGTCGACCCCGGCACGCCGGTCGAGCGCCTGCTCGCCCTGGCCGAGCGGTGGGGCGTGGACACCCTCCAGCCTGGCTGGGACGCCGGCGAGGTGGCCCTGGAGCTGTTCGAGAAGCTGGTCGAGCACACGCTGGTGCAGCCGACGTTCGTGCGGGACTACCCCCTGTCCTCGCGGCCGCTGGCCCGCAACCATCGGGACGACCCGCGGCTGACCGAGGCTTGGGACCTGGTCGTCGGTGGTGTCGAGCTCGCCACCGGCTACTCCGAGCTGGTCGACCCGGTCGAGCAGCGCCGCCGCCTGGTCGAGCAGTCGCGCAAGGCCGCCGGCGGGGACCCTGAGGCCATGGCCCTCGACGAGGATTTCCTGCGAGCGCTCGAGCACGGTGCCCCGCCTATGGGCGGCCAGGGAATGGGCATCGACCGGCTGGTGATGCTCCTGACCGGGCAACCAGTGCGCGAGACCATCCTGTTCCCTCTGGTGCGCCCCCTCTGAGAATTACCCCACACTTTGTCCTGAAGGCGCGTCCGCTTTGCTTTCGAGACCGGTATCGTGTTTCCTTGTCGATGTTCCAGTGCGGAATGCTCGGCAATTGTGGGTGACGGAGGACGTGGTGGCACAAAAGGTTCAGGTGATGCTCGTGTGCGATCTGCACGACGAGGAGGTCGAAGGCTTCGAAACGGTTGCTTTCGGGTTGGACGGCACCGGTTATGAGATCGATGTCTGCGAGGAGCACGGCACCGAGTTGCGCGATGACTTCGCGACCTACGTCGGGGCGGCGCGCAAGGCCGGTAGGGCGAGCGGGAACAGCCCGCGGCGCGCACCCCGGGCGGCCGGTAAGACGGCGAGTTCGGGCAGCGAACGGGTCCAGGAGATCCGGGAGTGGGCCCGCACGAACGGCCACCAGGTGAGCGAGCGCGGCCGGCTCTCCGCTGCCGTGACCGAGGCGTACGACGCTGCCCATTAGTCCGAGCAGAACGATCGGCCCGCCCCCGCCGCGATTGCGCGGGGGCGGGCCGTTCGCTGCGGGCGTACGCGGTAGGCCATCGGGTGGGAACGCGCAGGCGATCCGGGAGGTTGTCACCAGCACGTGCACGGCGCCGCGGCTCACCCGCCGCGTGTCGCCGTCCAGGGCTAGTGTGCGGGGAGCGGTCGGGACGTCCGGCGCCCCCGCCCCGTGAGGAGCGACAGCATGTTCGAGAGGTTCACCGACCGAGCCCGCCGCGTGGTCGTCCTGGCGCAAGAAGAGGCCAGGATGCTCAACCACAACTACATCGGGACCGAGCACATCCTGCTCGGCCTCATCCACGAGGGCGAAGGAGTCGCCGCCAAGGCGCTCGAGTCCCTCGGCATCTCCCTCGAGGGTGTGCGCAGCCAGGTCGAGGAGATCATCGGCCAGGGCCAGCAGGCGCCGTCCGGCCACATCCCGTTCACCCCCCGGGCCAAGAAGGTCCTCGAGCTGTCCCTGCGCGAGGCGCTGCAGCTCGGCCACAACTACATCGGTACCGAGCACATCCTGCTCGGGCTGATCCGCGAGGGTGAGGGCGTCGCCGCCCAGGTGCTGGTCAAGCTCGGCGCCGACCTCAACCGGGTCCGTCAGCAGGTGATCCAGTTGCTCTCGGGCTATCAGGGCAAGGAGTCCGCGACACCAGGTGGCGGCCCCGCAGAGGGCACGCCGTCCACCTCGCTGGTGCTCGACCAGTTCGGCCGCAACCTCACCCAGGCGGCCCGCGAGTCCAAGCTCGACCCGGTCATCGGGCGCGAGAAGGAAATCGAGCGGGTCATGCAGGTCCTGTCGCGCCGGACCAAGAATAACCCGGTCCTGATCGGTGAGCCCGGCGTCGGCAAGACCGCCGTCGTCGAGGGCCTGGCCCAGGCGATCGTCAAGGGCGAGGTGCCTGAGACGCTCAAGGACAAGCAGCTCTACACCCTCGACCTCGGCGCACTGGTGGCCGGCAGTCGCTACCGCGGTGACTTCGAGGAGCGCCTGAAGAAGGTCCTCAAGGAGATCCGTACCCGCGGCGACATCATCTTGTTCATCGACGAGCTGCACACCCTGGTCGGTGCGGGCGCCGCGGAGGGCGCGATCGACGCCGCCAGCATCCTCAAGCCGATGCTGGCCCGCGGTGAGCTCCAGACCATCGGGGCGACCACCCTGGATGAGTACCGCAAGCACCTGGAGAAGGACGCCGCGCTCGAGCGGCGCTTCCAGCCGATCCAGGTCGGCGAGCCGTCGCTGGCCCACACGATCGAGATCCTCAAGGGCCTGCGGGACCGGTACGAGGCGCACCACCGCGTCTCCATCACCGATGCCGCCCTGGTCGCAGCTGCCACCCTGGCCGACCGCTACATCAGCGATCGCTTCCTGCCGGACAAGGCGATCGACCTCATCGACGAGGCCGGTTCGCGCATGCGCATCCGCCGGATGACCGCACCGCCGGACCTGCGGGAGTTCGACGAGCGCATCGCTACGGTCCGCCGCGACAAGGAGTCCGCGATCGACTCCCAGGACTTCGAGAAGGCCGCCTCGCTGCGCGACCGGGAGAAGACCCTGCTTGCCGAGAAGTCCCAGCGCGAGAAGGAGTGGAAGGCCGGCGACATGGATGTCGTGGCCGAGGTCGACGACGAGCAGATCGCCGAGGTGCTGGCGATTTGGACCGGGATTCCGGTCTTCAAGCTCACCGAGGAGGAGACCGCGCGCCTGCTGCGCATGGAGGACGAGCTGCACAAGCGGGTCGTCGGCCAGGAGCAGGCCATCAAGGCCGTCTCCCAGGCCATCCGGCGCACCCGGGCCGGCCTCAAGGACCCCAAGCGCCCAGGTGGATCGTTCATCTTCGCTGGCCCGTCCGGCGTGGGGAAGACCGAGCTGGCCAAGACGCTCGCTGAGTTCTTGTTCGGCGACGAGGACAGTCTCATCACCTTGGACATGAGCGAGTTCATGGAGAAGCACACCGTGTCCCGGCTGGTCGGCTCGCCTCCCGGTTACGTCGGGTACGACGAGGGCGGCCAGCTCACCGAGAAGGTGCGGCGCAAGCCTTTCTCGGTGGTGCTGTTCGACGAGGTGGAAAAGGCCCACCCAGACGTGTTCAACACGCTCCTGCAGATCCTGGAGGACGGTCGCCTGACCGACTCCCAGGGTCGGGTCGTGGACTTCAAGAACACCGTGTTGATCATGACGTCGAACCTGGGCACCCGGGACATCGGCAAGGGCTTCAACCTCGGGTTCCAGAAGGACAACGACAAGGCCGGCGCCTACGAGCAGATGAAGACCAAGGTGCAGGAGGAGCTCAAGCAGCACTTCCGGCCGGAGTTCCTCAACCGCATCGACGACATCGTGGTCTTCCACCAGCTGTCCAGGGACGAGATCGTCACGATCGTGGACCTGATGCTGAACCGGGTCGACGCCCAGTTGAAGAACAAGGACATGGGTCTGGAGGTCACTACGCCGGCGAAGCTGCTGCTGGCCAAGAAGGGCTATGACCCGGTCCTGGGTGCCCGCCCGTTGCGGCGCACCATCCAGCGCGAGCTGGAGGACGAGCTGTCGGAGAAGATCCTGTTCGGCTCGCTGAAGGCCGGCGAGATCGTGGTGGTCGACGTCGAGGGGGAGGGTGACGACGCGAAGTTCAGCTTCCGCGGCGAGCCCAAGCCAGAGTCTGTACCGGATCTCCCGCCGGTCGACCTGGCCAAGGGCAGCCCGGCCGAGTAGGGCTGCACAGCAACCGACAGCCGGTCATCGCCTCGCGCGGTGACCGGCTGTCGTGCGTCCGACGCCCGGCCCCGGCGCCGGGACTCCCCTGCGCCGGAACCGGCTGGCGGTGCGGGTGGGCGGAACAAGGCGGCCGGTCGGGCCGGTCAGCCGGTCAGGGGTGAGCGGTTGGCAGAACGTAGGTCCCGTCCGGCAACGGTTCAGCCAAGCCGTCCGCTACCAGCCCGGCCAGGGCGCGCCCGCGCTGTACCGGCTCCTCCCAGACCTCCGCCAGCAGGTCGCCGGCGACCGGGGTGGTGCTGTCCCGCAGCACCGCCAGCAGCCGCCCGCGGACCTGACGGTCGGTGCCGGCGAAGCCCTGCGGCCGACGTACCGGTTCGGCCAGCGGGGGGTAACCGGCGCCTCGCCAGCCGCACCGGAGCGTGACGGGGCAGTGGCTGCAGCGCGGCGCCCGGGCCGTGCACACCAGGGCCCCGAGCTCCATGAGGGCTGCCGAGGAGGTCGACGCCCGCTCGGCGTCCTGGGGCAGCAGCGCCTCGACCAGGACGAGATCGGCGCGGCTGACGGCGGCATCAGCGACCCCCTCGACGACGCGGGCCACGACCCGACGCACATTGGTGTCCATGACCGCGTGCCGCTGCCGCAGGGCGAACGAGGCCACCGCCCGCGCTGTGTAGTCGCCCACGCCCGGCAACGCCAGCAGCCCGTGCACCGTCGTGGGCAGCTCTCCGCCGTACCGCTCCACGACCACGACGGCGGCGGCGTGCAGCCGCAAGGCCCGTCTCGGGTAGCCCAGCCGCCCCCACATGCGCACGGCTTCGCCAGGTGCCTCGGCGGCCAATGAGGCTGCGGTCGGCCAGCGGGCCAGCCACGCGTCGTACGCCGGAAGGACCCGGGCGACTGGGGTCTGCTGCAGCATCACCTCGCTGACCAGCACGGCGTACGGCGAGGTGCCCGGCCGCCGCCACGGCAGGTCGCGGGCGGCTCCGGCGTACCAGGCGATCAGCTCGTCGGCGAGGGAGACCATGACCTCCAGCATGCCTCGGCAACGTCGGGGTGGCTCTGCACCCGGTCGGGCCGAGTTCAGCCTCGACCTACCGCAGGGACCGGGCTGCCGGTACGGCACGGACGCGACCAGGCTCAGACGTACCGCTCGAGGATGGAGCTCTCGGCCAGCCGCGACAAGCCCTCACGGACGCTGCGGGCCCGGGTCTCGCCCACGCCGTCGACGGCTTGGAGGTCATCGATACTTGCGGCGAGCAGTTTCTGCAGGCCGCCGAAGTGCTCGATGAGACGGTCGAGGACCAGGACAGGCAACCGGGGGACCTTGGCGAGCAACCGGTACCCGCGAGGGCTGACCGGCACCTCGAGGGCTTCGATGCTGTTGGCGAAGCCGACCGCCTTGGCAACGGCGGTGAGGTCGAGCAGCTCGGTCGGCGATAGGGCGCCGAGCTCGGTGAGCGCCCCGTCGACGGTACGTCCCCGCCGGCCGCTGACCACGTAGTCACGCACGATGAGCTCCCGCTCACCCTCGACGCCGGCCATGAGCTCGTCCAGCTGCAGGATGAGCAGGCGGCCGTCGGTGCCGAGCTCGACGACGTACCCCTCGATCTCCTGGGCGATCCGCCGCACCATCTCGAGCCGTTGGCTCACGGCCATGCAGTCCCGCGCGGTGACGAGGTCCTCGATCTCGAGGGCGGACAGGGTGCCCGTCACCTCGTCCAACCGCATCTTGTAACGCTCGAGGGTCGCCAGGGCCTGGTTCGCCCGGGACAGGATCGCCGCGCTGTCGTCCAGGACGTAGCGCCGGCCGTCGACGTACAGCGCGATGATCCGCATCGACTGGCTCACGCTGATCACGGGGAAGCCGGTCTGCCTGGCGACCCGCTCGGCGGTGCGGTGCCGCGTCCCGGTCTCCTCGGTGGGGATGCTGGGGTCCGGCACCAGCTGCACCCCGGCGCGCACGATCTTGGTCAGGTCGGCGGTCAGGACGAGCGCGCCGTCCATCTTGGACAGCTCGCGCAGTCGCGTCGCGGAGAACTCCACATCGAGGGAGAACCCGCCGGTGACGATGCTCTCGGTCACCTTGTCGTGGCCCAGCACGATCAGACCGCCGGTGTTCCCGCGCAGGATCCGTTCCAGGCCGTCGCGCAGTGCCGTCCCGGGAGCGACCAGAGCGAGCGTCTGCCGGAGCAGGTCGTCGGTGGTGGCCACACGCGCTCCTGTCCGGGGAAGTGGTGCCAGCGAGTGTAGGGAGCCGCGCCCCGCCGGTCCTGGGTCCGCTGGTCACGGTGTGATCACAGCAGCGGAGCCGGAGGGCCTCCGGCACCGGCAGTCTCAGCGTGGACCGGGGCGTCGTGGACCAGGTACGGCGGCCAGGTCGTGGAAGGCGAGCAGTGCTCGCAGCACGTCCCCGACCTCGATGACGGTCATCCCCTCCGGGCCCGGTCCGCTGCCGACAGGGACCAGCGCGCGGCGGAAGCCGAGCCGGACGGCCTCGGTGAGCCGGCGGTGCACGTCGCCGACCGGGCGCACGTCGCCGGACAGCCCGACCTCGCCCAGGGCGATGACGTCGGTGGGCAACGCCTTGTCGCACTGGGCGCTGGCAACGGCGAGCAGGACCGCGAGGTCGGTCGCCGGCTCGGTCAGCCGGACGCCCCCGACGGTGGCGGTGTAGACGTCGGCGGCGCCCAGGCGCACCGACCCTCGACTGTCGACCACCGCAAGCACCATGGCGACCCGCGCCGGGTCGAGCCCGGACACGGCCCGCTTGGGCTGCCCCTCGCGCAGCGGGGCGCTGACCAGGGCCTGCACCTCGGCCAGCAGCGGGCGCCGGCCCTCGACCGTGACGGTGACGCACGTCCCCGTCACCGCGTCCGGGCGACGGGACAGGAACAGCCCGGACGGATCCGGCAGGCCGACGATGCCACCGTCGGTGAGCGCGAAGCAGCCCACCTCGTCCGCCGGGCCGAAGCGGTTCTTCACGGCGCGGACCAGGCGCAGCGTCGAGTGCTTCTCGCCCTCGAAGTGCAGGACCACGTCGACCAGGTGCTCGAGCAGCCGCGGCCCGGCGATGCCGCCGTCCTTGGTGACGTGGCCGACGAGCACCGTGGCGATGCCGCGCTGCTTGGCCACGGCGATGAGGGCGGCGGTGACCGCCCGAATCTGGGTGACGCCACCGGCGCTGCCCTCGACGGCGGCCGACCCGATCGTCTGGACGCTGTCGATGATGACCAGGGCCGGCCGGACGGCGTCCACATGGGTGAGCACGGCGCCGAGGTCGGTTTCGGCCGCGACCCACAGATGGGGGTCGAGGGCGTCGGTCCGGCCGGCCCGCAGCCGGACCTGGGCGGCCGACTCCTCACCGGTGACATACAGCGTCGGGTTGCCCTCGCGGGCGGTGCGGGCGGCCACCTCCAGCAGCAGCGTGCTCTTGCCGATGCCCGGTTCCCCTGCTAACAGCACCACCGCGCCGGGTACGAGGCCGCCGCCGAGCACCCGGTCGAGCTCACCCACCCCGGTCGCCCGCGACCGAGCCGCTTCGACGTCGACCTCGCTGATCCGCCGCGCGGGTGAGCTGACCAGACCAGGCATGAGCACCGTGCGGGTCGCGCCCACCTCGGTGATCGTGCCCCAGGCCTGGCACTCGGGGCACCGGCCCACCCATTTGGCAACGGTCTGCCCGCACTCGCTGCAGCGATGGGCGGTGCGCTCACGGGTAGCCGGCTTAGTCATGGACGAGACGCTAACGGCGCCCTCCGACAACAACCCGTTTGAGGTCGATCAGGACCCGTTGGAGGGCCCCGGTGCGCTGGTCGCCTGGGAGTCGCCGCCCGAGCCGGGCGCGTGCTAGGCGGCCGGCTGGCTGCGTACAGGCGCCTTGATGGACTGCGAGCTCATGTCCGTCGGCGACTGCACCGGAACCAGCAGGTCGGTGTGCCCGTTGTCGGCGAACGCCAGCGTCAGCTGCACGTACTCACCGGGATGCAGGTCCCGGGTCAGGCCGTGCAGCGCGATGGTGTACCCGGCGCCGACCAGGCCGAGCGAGGGCACCGGCATGTTCTGGACCGGTTTGGCGCCGTGCATCAGTGCCACGGAGGCGGCATCCGGGCTGCTCGCCATCGTGAGCAGGTCCGGTCGGTTGCTGTTGTTGACGACCGTGACCTCGGCCTGCGCCTCGCCGCCGCGGGGCAGGATCCGCCCGGTCTTCGGCGCCCTGATGAGCAGGTTGCGCACCGACAGCGCTCCGACCTGGGCATTGGTGCCGTCCGCAGTCGAACGCTGCGCGTACACCTGCGCCTGCTGCCCTGCCCCGCAACCGGCTAGGGCGACCCCGAGCAGCAGGCTGGCGGCGGCGGCGGTGGGACGGCGGCTCACGACGTTCTCCTTGCGAGGACGGGCAGGTCGGCGGCGATCTCCGGCGGCGTCACGCCACCCGGGTAGACGACCGGGAGGCGGTCCGCCGCGTCGTACGCGAAGATCACCGAAGAGTGGCTCACAGAGTAGCCAAGCGGGCCGATGTGCTTGTGCGCCGCGGTACCCGCCTCGGTGCTGTGCCGGTCCGGGTGCCCAGGGAGGGTCGGGATCGGCGGTCCCGGCTGGGCGACGGCAATGCCGGTCGCTCTCTGCGCCGCGGACACCTGTGCGGGCGAACCGCGCAGACCTACGAAGCCGATCGAGAACTGGTCGAGCCACCGGCGCAGCACCGGTGCGGTGTCGCGGGCCGGGTCGGTCGTCACGAACACCACCCGGACCTGCGTGCGCAGCGTCGGCGGACTTCGGCGCAGGACCGCAGCCAGGTCGGCCATCGCGGTCGGGCATTCGTCCGGGCAGTGCGTGTAGCCGAAGTAGACGTACGTCGGGCGTCCGCGCGTCTCGGCCCCGAAGTCGTAGGGGTGGCCGGCGGTGTCGGTGAGGACGTAGGACGGTCGCGTGACCTGCTGCGTCGGCTCGACGCCGTGGTAGGACGCGGCCACTGCAGCGGCCGGCTGAGACGGGGTTCCGCCGCACCCGGCCGCGACCGCAGCCAGGACGACTGCCGGCAGGACGCGGGGCGGGCGCATCCGGCCAGTCTCTCCCACATCGGCGCGGTCGCGCTCCGCGGAGCAGCAGCCTCAGCCGAGCGCGCCCCCGCGGGCCACCAGCAGCCCGACGTCGACCGCAGCAACTCCCAGCACGCACAGGAACGGTGCCCGCGAGCCGGGTCGGCGCCCCAGCAGCAGGCCGGTGGCGGCGATGACCGCCGCGACCGGCAGCGCAACCGCTCCGAGCACCCCGACGTGCCCGGGACCGGCGCTCAGCAGCACCGTCGCGACCAGCAGCAGCAGTCCCGCCGCCGCCGTTGACGCCGTACGGCCCAGCCGGTGCGGCAGCCCGCGTACGCCGGTCGTCGCGTCGTCGTCGAGGTCGGGCAGGGCGTTCGCCAGGTGCGCCCCGACGCCCAGCAGCCCGCCGGCCGTCACGGCCCACCAGGGCGCGAACCGGTGGCCAGGCAGGCCGAGCACCACGATCGAGGGCACAAGGGCGAAGGAGAAGGCGTACGGCACCCAGCTCGCCCACGTCCGCTTGAGCAGCGCGTTGTACCCCCAGGCCGAGGCCACGGCCAGCAGGTGCACCACCCCGGCGTACGCGCCCATGAGCAGCGACAGCGGTACGCACGCGGCCGCTGCGCCGAGCGCCGCCCTGCGCACGACCGCTACCGGCAGCCCGGTCACCGTCGGCTTGTCGGACCGGCCGACCGCGCGGTCGCGGGCAGCGTCGAGCCAGTCGTTGCTCCAGCCGACCGAGAGCTGCCCGGACAGAAACGCCGCTGCTACCGCGAGCGCACCGGTCCCCCGCCCCGCGGACAGCGCCAGCGCCGTGGCGATCCCCGTGACGGCCACGGTCGGCTCGGGGTGACAGGCCCGTACGAGAGAGGCGACCCTGGGCACGTGAGCACTGTGCCAGCCGAGAGCAATGTGCCAGCCGAGAGCAATGCGCCAGCCGTCCCGCTTCCCGTCCGGGCCCGCAACGCCCACGAGCAGTACGACGACCTGGCCGAGCACTGGTGGGACCCGCGCGGCCGGTTCGCCATGCTGCACTGGATCGCCGAGGCCCGGGCCCGGCTGGTGCCCTCCGCGAGCCGGCCCGGCAGTGTGCTGCTCGACCTGGCTTGCGGCGCCGGGTTGCTCGCGCCGTTCGTGACCGGGAAGGGCCACCGCCATGTCGGCGTGGACCTGTCGCCGACCGCGGTGCCGCAGGCCCGCGCGCACGGGGTCGAGGCGGTGCTCGGGGACGTCCTGCGACTGCCGTTCGCGGATGCGGTCGCCGACGTCGTCGTCGCGGGGGAGGTGCTGGAGCACGTGCCGGACCTGCCGGGCACGGTCGCCGAGGCCTGCCGTGTCCTGCGTCCGGGTGGCACCTTGGTGATCGACACGATCGCCGCGACCCGGTGGGGGACCTTCTGCTCCATCACCGTCGGCGAGCGGATCCCGGCCGGTCCGCCCAAGCGCCTGCACGACCCCGCCCTGTACGTGGACCGGGCGCATCTGGTCCGCCTGGCCGCAGATCACGGTGTACGGCTGGAGCTGAGCGGGCTCCGGCCCTGCGCGGCGGACTACCTGCTGTGGTTGGCGGGCAGGAAGTCCTCGGTACGCATGCTTCCGACGCGGCTGACCGCGGGGCTGTTCCAGGCGCACGGACACAAGGCACGCGACGGCGAAGGGACCTCATGACCGCGAGCATCACCGGGTACGGCAGCGCGTTGCCGCCGGCCATGGGGCAGCAGCACCTGTGGGAGGACTTCTTCAAGGCCCACTACGCCGACGGGCGGATCGCCGGGACGGTCTGGCAGCGCAGCGGCATCCAGACCCGCCGCGGGGTCGTCGACCCGACCCGCGAGGACATCTCCACCTGGGGCACCGGCGCTCGGATGCATCGCTTCATCGCCGAGGCGCTGCCACTTGGCCGCGAGGCGGTCGGCAAGGCGCTCGCCGACGCCGGCCTGGATCCCATGGACGTCGGGCTGTTGACAGTCGTGTCCTGTACCGGCTACACCACGCCCGGCCTGGACATCCTGCTTGCCCGCGACCTTGGCATGACCGACAGCACGCAGCGGCTGCACATCGGTCACATGGGCTGCTACGCCGCGCTGCCCGGGCTCGGCGCGGTGAGTGATTTCACGACCGCCCGCGGCAGGCCGTCGGTCCTGCTGTGCCTGGAGCTCACGAGCCTGCACGTGCAGCCTTCGACGGACAGCGCGCGCAGCCCGAAGCCGACCAAGGGCGACCTGGAGCAGATGGTGGCGCACGCGCTGTTCAGTGACGCCGCCGCCGCGCTCGTGCTCGAACCGGCGGCGGGCGGACTGGAGGTCGTCGACCTCATTGCCCGTACCGACGTCAGCACGGCCGATCACATGACCTGGGACGTCACAGATCTGGGCTTCAAGATGGGCCTGTCGCCGAAAGTGCCGGATGTTCTGGCGATGACCGCCGGCCCCGTCGTCCAGGACCTGCTGGGTCGCAACGGGCTGACCACCGGCGACGTGCAGGGCTGGGCGGTGCACCCGGGAGGCCGCAGGATCGTCGAGGTCGTGGGGGAGGCCCTGGCACTGACCGACGCGCAGCTCGCCCCGTCGTACGACGTGCTGCGCGACGTCGGCAACTGCTCTAGCGCGACGGTGCTGCTCGTGCTCGACCGGGTGCTCGCGACCACGGAGATCCCGGTCGGCGGTCACGTGGTTGCGATGGCGTTCGGGCCTGGCCTCACCCTCTGCGCCGCGCTGCTCACCCGCCGGTAGAGGCACGTCCGACGGCTGCTGTCAAGCCCTGACAGGGCCTCTGACCTGCGACGACGCCGGGAAGACGGCTGTCACACCGTGTTAGACTGACTTCCCGCCGAGAGGACTACACCACCGATGTCACCGACGACAGTGTCAGGGAAGCCATGACGTACAAGGTCGGCGAGACCGTCGTCTACCCCCATCACGGGGCAGCGCTCATCGAGGCCATCGAGACCCGCACCATCAAGGGCGAGGAAAAGGTCTACTACGTACTGCACGTGGCACAGGGCGACCTCACTGTCCGGGTGCCGGCCGACAACGCCGACATCGTCGGAGTGCGCGACGTGGTCGGCCAGGCCGGCCTCGACAAGGTGTTCGAGGTGTTGCGGGCGCCGGCCGTCGAGGAGCCCACGAACTGGTCGCGGCGCTACAAGGCCAACCTGGAGAAGCTCGCCTCTGGAGACATCAACAAGGTGGGCGAGGTGGTGCGCGACCTGTGGCGCCGAGACCGCGAGCGCGGGTTGTCGGCTGGTGAGAAGCGCATGCTCAGCAAGGCGCGGCAGATCCTGGTCAGCGAGCTCGCGCTGGCCGAGGGCACGAACGAGGACAAGGCCGAGGCGATCCTCGACGAGGTCCTGGCCTCCTAGCCGTGGCGGCTTCCTCCGGGTCTTCCAGGCCGCGGCGGACCCGCAACCGTCCCCCGACGGTCGTGCTCGAGGTGCTCCGGCTCCTGGTCGTGGCGTTCTTCGCCGGGGCGGGCTACGAGGTCGGTTCGGGTGTCGGGCCCACGCGCCCGGTGCTCGGGACGCTGAACGGCACTGCCGTCGGGCTCGTGCTCGGGGTGGGGCTGGGCTACGTCCTGGGTGGCGTGCTCGGGCGCACCACCGCCAGCTCGGCCGAGGTTGTCCGCAGCCGGCTGGAGGACACCTCTGCCGACCAGCTCGTCGCCGGCGCGGTGGGCGTCGTCGGCGGGGTGCTGCTCGGGGCGGGCGTTGCCTGGCCGGTGTTCTTCCTGCGGCAGGCCTATCTGGCCTTCCCGCTGTTCGGGTTTGTCGTGGTGGCGCTGGGTTACCTGGGCTACCTCGTCGGGGTCAGTAAGCGCGACGGCGTCCTCGCGCTGTTCGGCGACCGGGCTGGTCGGGCGCCGAGGGCGGTGCCCAGTTCGGCACTGCCCCGGGTCCTGGACACCTCCGTCGCGATCGACGGCCGTCTGCTCGATGTCGTACGGGCCGGGTTCCTGCACGGCACCGTGCTGATCGCGACGCCCGTGCTGGGCGAGCTGCAGGGGCTCGCCGATGCGGGGGACGACACCCGGCGGGCCAAGGGCCGTCGCGGCCTGGAGAACCTCGAAGCCCTCAAGCGCGAGCCCGGGGTCGACGTGCGGGTGCTCGACCTCGACGTCCCGGCGGTGCCGGAGGTCGATGCCAAGCTCGTACGGATCTGCCTGGACCGCGGCGCGGCCCTGCTGACGCTGGACACCAACCTGGCCAAGGCGGCCGCGCTCGCCGGCGTGCAGGTGCTGAACCTGCACGCCCTCGCCCTCGCGCTGCGGCCACCGGTTGCTGCTGGGGACGACATCGACGTGCTGTTGCTGCGGGTCGGCAAGGAACCGGGGCAGGCGGTGGGATACCTGGGGGACGGCAGCATGGTCGTCGTCGAGCATGCGCGCGACCATGTGGGGTCCGAGCGGCCGGTGCGTGTGAGCAGTGTGCTGACCACGGCGAACGGCCGGCTGGTCTTCGGTCGCCTGATCGGGGTCGAGGACCGCCCCCCGGCGCCGCGGCGGCCCTCGCCGGCCTCGGGGCCGCCCCGCAGCGGATGACCAGCGAGCAGCCGATGACCGCCACGCGGCCGGCGCTGCCGCGGCCCGTTGGGGTGGTGGTGCCGGCGGCCGGTCTGGGCCTGCGCCTGGGACCGGGTGCGAACAAGGCGCTGCGCGAGCTGGCCGGCGAACCGCTGCTCCTGCACGCCGTACGCCGGCTGCGCGCATGTCCCTCGGTCGGCCCGATCGTCGTCGCGGCACCGCCGGCCGCGGTCGACCAGGTGCGGGTCCTGCTGTCGTCGTACAACGTCGGGGTGGTAACCGGCGGGGCGCTTCGGCAGGACTCCGTAGCTGCCGCGCTGGCCGCCCTGCCGCCCGGGGTCGAGCTCGTGCTAGTGCACGACGCCGCCCGGGCCCTGGTGCCGGTGGAGGTGGTCGAAGCCGTGGTGGCGGCGCTGCGGGCAGGTGCGCCAGCCGTCATCCCGGTGCTGCCCGTCGCCGACACCGTGAAGCGCGTGGACGCGGCCGGAACCGTCGTCGCGACCGTGCCCCGCCAGGACCTGCGTTCGGTGCAGACCCCGCAGGGCTTCCGGCGCGACGTGCTCGAGGCCGCGCACGCAGCCGGAGCCAGTGACGCCACCGACGACGCCGGGCTGGTCGAGCGGCAAGGTGTGCAGGTGCAGACCGTCCCCGGTTCGGCCGAGGCGTTCAAGGTGACCCGGCCCTTCGACCTGCTGATCGCCGAGGCGGTACTGCGTGGTTGAGCCGCCACGGGTCGGTGTCGGCACCGATGTGCACGCCTACCGGGGCGGCCGTCCGTGCTGGGTCGCGGGGCTGCTGTGGGAGGGCGTCGACGGGCTGGTCGGGCACTCCGACGGCGACGTGGCGGCCCACGCTATGTGTGATGCGCTGCTGTCAGCCGCGGGTCTTGGCGACCTGGGGAGCAACTACGGGACGTCTGACCCGCAGTGGGCCGGCGCTTCCGGCGTCACGCTGCTCGCCGAGACCCTGCGCCGGGTGATGGCGGCCGGGTGGACGGTCGGCAACGTCGCCGTGCAGGTCGTCGGCAACGCACCGCGTCTTGGTTCCCGGCGCGGCGAGGCGCAGGCCGCGCTGTCGGCGGCGCTCGACGGCGCGCCGGTCGCGCTGTCCGCGACCACCACTGACGGTCTAGGTCTCACTGGCCGCGGCGAGGGTCTCGCCGCGCTCGCCACCGCTCTGGTCTGGCGCAGCGCAGCGACCGACCCTGGTCGGTAGGGCAGCCGGGTTGGTTGCCGGGCGCCCGTAGTCTGGAGCGGTGAGCCTGCGCCTGTACGACACCCGCACCCGGACGGTGCGCCCCCTTCAGCTGCTGGAACCGGGCCGCGTCGGGGTGTACGTCTGCGGGCCGACCGTGCAGGCTGCGCCGCACATCGGCCACCTGCGCAGCGCGGTCGCGCTGGATGTCCTGCACCGCTGGTTGCGGGAGAGCGGGCTCGAGGTCATGTTCGTCCGCAACGTCACCGACATCGACGACAAGATCATCAGGGATGCGGCGGCGGGCGGTGAGCCGTGGTGGGCCCTGGCCCAGCGCAACACCAGGGCCTTCGACCGGGCGTACGACGTGGTGCAGGTCCTGCCCGCTACCGGCGAGCCACGCGTCACCGGGCACATCTCGGAGATCGTGGCCCTGATCGCCGAGCTCGTGCAGGACGGCAAGGCCTACGAGAGCGAGGGCGATGTACTGCTGTCGGTGCGCGCTGTCCCGTCCTACGGCGAGCTGTCGGGGCAGAGCCCGGACGCCCTGCGCGCCGGGGAGACCGCAGGCGCGGCCAAGCGGGACCTGCTGGACTTCGCGCTGTGGAAGGCGGCCAAACCGGGTGAGCCGCACTGGCCGGCGCCGTGGGGCCCGGGCCGCCCCGGCTGGCACATCGAGTGCTCGGCGATGGCCGTGGCCTACTTGGGCGAGCAGTTCGACCTGCACGCCGGCGGCTTGGACCTGTTGTTCCCCCACCACGAGAACGAGATCGCCCAGTCGTCCGCGGCCGGCCACGGCTTCGCCCGGCACTGGCTGCACCACGGCCTCGTGACGGCTGCCGGTGGGGAGAAGATGAGCAAGAGCCTCGGCAACTCGGTCAGCGTCGATCAGGCGCTGCAGACCACCCGCCCGCAGGTCCTGCGGTACGGCCTGGGCGCCGTCCACTACCGCTCGAACATGCAGTGGTCCAAGGCGGTCGCCGCCGAGGCCGAGGCTGTGTACGAGCGGATCGAGACCTTCGTGCGAAACGCCGGCGAGGCGATCGAGGGCGTCGAACCCGACGGGTCAGCGTCCGCCGCTAGCTGGGAGCAGTTCGCTGCCGCGCTCGACGACGACCTCGGGGTCCCGCAGGCGCTCGCCACGCTGCACGAGGGGGTCCGGGGCGGCAACACCCAGCTCGCTGCCGGCCAGCTTCCCGCACTGGCCGCCACCCTCTCCGTCGTACGACGGATGCTGCGGGTGCTGGCGCTGGACCCGGTCGAGCAGTGGCCCGCGGCCGGCGGCGGTGAGCTGACTGCTGCCGTGGACGCGCTGGTCGACCTGGCTGTCGAGGCGCGCGCTGATGCCCGGGCCCGCAAGGACTGGGCCGCTGCCGACTCGGTGCGCGACCGGCTGGGCGCCGCGGGTGTCGTACTGGAGGACACCGCCGACAGCGTGCGTTGGAGGCTGCGATGACCGGCAAGCCCAGGAACGTCGCCAAGGGCGGCCAGGGCGGCCGAGCCGGCAAGGACGGGTCGCATCGCAAGGGCGCGGCCGTTGGCTCCGGTGGCCAGGGCAGGAAGCGGCTCGAGGGCCGAGGGCCGACCCCCCCGGCGACAGCCCGTCCCCATCACCCGGCAGCCAAAAAGGCTGCGGCCGCTGCCAAGCGGACCACCGCGACCGGGGGGCGGCCCGGCAGCCCGGCTCGGATTGCGCGTCGCGCCTCCCCGGACGCTCCGGAGACCGTCGCCGGCCGCAATCCGGTGGTCGAGGCGCTGCGGGCCAAGGTCCCGGCCACGGCGCTGTACCTCGCCGTCGGCACCGACAGCGACGAGCGGATCACCGAAGCGGTCGCGATCGCGGCGAAGGCAGGTATCGCCTTGATCGAGATGACCCGGGGCCAGCTGGACTCGATGACCGGCGGTCAGGTGCACCAGGGGCTGGCCCTCCAAGTGCCGGCCTACACCTACCTGCATCCCGACGACCTGCTCGCCCGGGCGCTTGCGGCCCCGGCTCCCTTGCTGGTCGCGCTGGACGGTGTCACTGACCCGCGCAACCTCGGGGCCGTCGTGCGTTCGGCGGCGGCGTTCGGGGCGCAAGGCCTCCTGCTGCCCGAACGGCGCTCGGCCGGCATGACGGCGAGCGCCTGGCGGACCAGCGCGGGGGCGGCTGCCCGGCTGCCGGTCGCCCGCTGCACGAACCTGTCGCGGACCATGTCGGCGTACAAGCAGGCGGGGCTGTTCACGGTGGGCCTCGCGGCAGCGGGAACGGTGTCGCTGGACGACCTCGAGGTGGCCACGAGCCCGCTCGTGGTGGTCGTCGGTTCCGAGGGTGACGGACTCGGCCGCCTGGTTGCGCAGACCTGCGACCTCACCGTGAGCATCCCGATGTCGGGCCTGACCGAGTCGCTGAACGCGGGGATCGCCGCGGCGGTCACGCTGGCGGAGATCGCGCGGCGCCGACGTACCGCCTGAACCCGTAACCCGGCCGTCGCCTGTTCGTTGGGTGGAGGACACCGGGAAGGTAGGGCGAACCCATGGACGTGGTCCGCGACCGCAGCGACGCTGTGTCCGGCCCTGCTCCTGATCGGGCACTGGACGAGGCAGAACAGTTCGGTGCGGACGTCCAGGCTGACGGCGAGCTCGTCCTGCTGGCTCGCCACGGCGACGACGCCGCGCTCGCCTCGCTGCTGACGAAGTACCGGGTGTTCGCCCGGGTCAAGGCCCGCTCCTACTTCCTCGTCGGCGCTGACCGGGAGGACACCGTCCAGGAAGGCATGATCGGGCTCTACAAGGCAATCCGGGACTTCAACCCGGACATGCAATGCTCGTTTCGGGCCTTCGCCGAGCTGTGTGTGACCCGGCAGATCATCACCGCGATCAAGACCGCGACCCGGCACAAGCATGGTCCGCTGAACAACTACGTCTCGTTCTCCCGTCCGGTCCACGGTGAGGACGACCGGGGGCAGGTGCTCGCCGACGTGTTGCCGTCGACCTCGGTCAGTGACCCGGCCGACCTGGTGGTCTCGGCCGAACGCGTCCGCGCCCTGCAGGCGCACGTCGACGCCGTATTGTCCGACCTCGAGACCGAGGTGCTGCGCCTGTACGTCGAGGGCAAGAGCTACCAGGAGATCGCCGAACGCCTGCAGCGCCACGTCAAATCCATCGACAACGCGCTGCAGCGCACCAAGCGCAAGCTTGAGGGGCACCTATGGGAGCGCTCCGCCGCCGATGTCGGCTGAGGGTCGACGACCCCGTCTCGGGGGGGTGGGACAGGGCCGCCGACCGATCGCGACACCCTGGGGCGTCTGCTCTGCAACCTACCCGAGGGGGTACGCCCACGCACCCGGTCGGCCGCGGACGCGGGCTCGCGCCGGGCGCTCTACCCTGACGCGGTACACCGGCCGGCGTGGCGCAGTGGTAGCGCAACCGCCTTGTAAGCGGTAGGTCGTCGGTTCGAACCCGACCGCCGGCTCAAGCACCCGACCTGCGGTTCAGGCCAGCGCAGCAGCGACGGCTTCGTTGAACGCCCACCAGGCGTCCTGTTCAGCGCCCGCCGTCACGTCACCGGGGCTGAGGAAGTGCTCTGTCGCGGCACTGTTCCAGGTGTCGAGTCGATTTCCTGCAGCAGCGCTGAGGGGTGTGTTCTCCAGCCGCGACCGGCGCACCTCCAGCACTCCGGTGACGTCTGCTACCGCAGCGTCCTCCACGTCGGGGGCGACCAGTCGCCCACCTTCCCCGGGTGACTGTTCCTGGGCGGCCCGGACCGCGGTGAGTAGCGCAGCGCCGTACAGCCGAAGCTCCCGGCGGAGCTCCAGCGCGGCGTCCTGCAGGTCAAGCAAGGCTGCGCGTCGCCGCTCATACGCCCGGGCGCCCTTGTCCCTGCGCCACGTCTGGACCTGCGCCCCGACGGCGAGGACGACTGCCACCGACGCCGTGATCACGGCCGCCAGCACCGCGATCGGGACGCCGATGACCTCCGCGGCATATGGGTCCGGGCTCATTGCCGGACCTTAGGCCTGCCCGTTTCGTTGGCTGCCTCGCCCGGCTAGGTCGTGACGACCCCGTCGGCCCAAGCCGGCATTGCCGGAGTGAGGTCGAGCCGACCGGCGACGGAGCGACGGCTGGCGGACTCGGTCACGTGCTGCGCGAAGCGACTCGGCGCTCCGACCAGGATGAGGCAGTCGGCCCCTCCGTCGGCCAGTGTCCGTTGAACGAGTTGGCTGGCGAAGGACGGGCTGCCGCTTGCCGTACGCCGGGCGTCGACCACTACCGTCTCGTGCTGAAACGAGTCGGCCAGCCGGTCGAGCATCAGGTCCGCGAGGTCGCGCCCCGCCACGAGGTGAGGAAGTACAAGAACCAACACGGCCTCTCCCTCCTAACACCGGGCTGTCCCGGCGTCAACCGTCGGCGCCCATCATGCCCGCGTCGCGCGGAGAGGTAAAGCAACCCGAGGGCGCCCTCGGCGGCCGACCGGAACCCGGCCCTGGATGAGCGTGCCCCGAAACGGTGTCCCCAAGACCCCGTGAATGCGGCCGCGCGACGTCGCGGTGGCACTCGCGGTACCCGTGGCGAGATACAGCTCCCCGCCGAGCTCGCTGATCAGGTCGAGCGCGTTCGGCAATCCCCGCCCCCGGTCGGGCTCGTCGAGCCGGCTGGTCCCGGACAGCGCCAGAACGAGGGCCTCCCGATCGCTGCTTGCGTTCCGACCGGCCAGTGTGCGCAACAGCCCTACGCCCGCATCCGCCACAGCAAAGACGACCTCGCCGCTTCTTGGCATCATCTGAGCGGCGCAGAACCCCGGGACGGCGGCCATCTCATGGGCCGTTGCGTGGTCCTGCACGTTCGCCCCGAGCTCGGTCAGGCTTTCCCACAGGGCGTCCGCGATGCGGATGTCGGTCGGCGCGACCTTGCCGTGAACGAGTTCCGCCAGTGACCGGGCGTCAGACGCCGTCCGCATCAACGTCACCTCCAGCAAGTGGCCCCCGAGCCGTCGTTCGCGAACGGTGGGCAAATCGTGCCGGGCATCGACGGAGTCGAGGATCTGCGGCAAGTGCATGCGCGACGCGTAGTTCGCCTTCTCGTTGTCCGGCGGCCTGTGCACGAACACTTCCTGGCCGTCGGCCCGGCGCCGGTGCGCCACCGCGGCTACCCCGACGAGGTGTCGAGGCTCCAGGAACCGCAGCCCCAACGCGATCTCCGGATGCCCACCCTGAGTGAGACCGAGACAGTCCAGGGACGGGTCGGCGTCCATCGGCACAGCCCAATGGTGCCATCAGTGGCGCCAGCCGCCCAGGTCGATCCTTCGGCGCCTAGCCCAGTTGGCACGCCCCGGCGCCCGTGCCGCGCAGCGTGAACGCACGCTTACGAAGCTGTCTACGGGGCAGTGTCGACCCGAGCGTGGTGACGAACGCGGACTGAGGGTGTGGTCTGGGTCGTACGTCTCCAGCAGTTGGCAGGGGAAGGCCCGAATGGTCTTGCGGGCATGTCCAAGGTGTTTGGCGATGGCCGTGATCGTCCAGCCCTGCCCGCGGAGCGCGTGGGCGTCCGCATCGTCCTCCCGTGTGAGCATGCGGTGCGGGACTCCTTCGAGGTGCTGGTGGAGGTCGGAGACCGCCACCCTCCAACTGGGCCCGCGTGTACAAGCAGTGTGAGGCTTTGCCCTCTCGGGTGGTGTCGGCGCCACAAGCTCCACTGGTGTTTGGGGTCGAGCGACCTCCGGACCTGCAGGACCGTGTGCTGGCCCCACAGCCGGGAGAGCTACGCTCCTGACAACTCCGGTTGTCGCCGGTAAGGAGGTCATGAATGGCGCTGCCAGACCACGCCCGGTTTGTCGTCATCGGCGCGGGTGTCCACGGCCTTTCGACGGCCTGGCATCTCGCCCGGGAGCTCGTCGCGACAGGTCGGGGCTCCGGCGGTGACGTGGTGGTGCTGGACAAGACCGACGTCGGTGCCGGAGCCTCAGGCATCGCCTGCGGGGTGGTACGCAACAACTACTTCCAGCCGGCGATGCGCGAGTTGATGGCGCACTCGGTGGGCGTTTGGGAGTCTGACCCCGGCGCGTTCGCCTACCACCCGGTCGGGTACCTGCAGATCTCCCCGGAGGTGATGCACGCAGACGTCGCGTCGATCTACGACGAGCAGCAGGCAATCGGTTACCCGTCCACCTTTGTCGAGGGCCAGGATGACTGTCGGCTCTACCTGCAGGCCATGTTTCCGGACTGGCAAGCGCGCAACATCACGAGTGTTCTGCATGAGCGGCGAGGCGGCTACGCCAATAACCAGGCGTCGCTGCGGGGACTGGCCGACAAGGCGCTGGCGGCCGGCGTACGCATCTTTGCTCAGACCCGGGTGATGGGCCTGCGCACCGACGGCGGCTCGGTCACGGGGGTGGAGACCGGGTCCGGGATCATCGCTTGCGACCAGGTGGTCATTGCGGTGGGGCCGTGGGTACGCGATCCGTGGCGGATGCTGGACCTGCCGGAGGTCGTACCGGTGCGGGGCCGCGACGGTGCGCTGTACCAGCGCCCGATGTGGACGTACTGGTCCCTGCAGGAGGGCACCCTCGGTGTCGACCCGGGGTTCCTGACCGACACCTCGGGGGCGATGCCGCCGGTGATGCACGTCGACACCGACGCTCCGCTCTACGACGACGCGGACGGGTCGCTCATCACCGACGAGCTCTGGGGCATCTACTTCAAGCCGGACTTCCACTTCGGCGGTGTGCAGGGCGGTGCGATGCCCATGGTGGTGGACCGACGCGTCGAGGACGTCGCGGTCGACCCGTACGGGCCGGCCAGCCCGGACTTCGTTGTGGGGGCGGAGTTCGCGCGGATGTGGACAGCGGGCCTGGCCCACTGCCTGAAACGGTTCGAGGGCAAGGGCGGGCTGTTCTCCAAAGAGCCCTCCGGCGGCATCGGCTGCTTCACGCCGGATAGCTTTCCGGTCTTTGACGTGTTCCGCGACAACGCCTATGTCATCGCCGACTCCAACCACGGTTACAAGATGATCGGGGTGGGTGCGCTCGTGGCCAAGGAGCTGCTGGGCACGCCGCAGGCGCTGCTCGAACCCTTCCGCTTCTCCCGCTACGCCGCGGGCCGGCTGCATCCGGTGAGCCACTCGCCGTTCCCATGGAGCTGAACGCGCCGCAGTCGGCCCCTGCCGGACACCCGCCGACTGCACGGACAGCACCGACCGTCAGGAGCACCTCATGACACACACCGTGACCGCGGGCGAACTGCCGGCCAGGAGCAGGATCGACGGGCTCGCGGCTACCCAGCCGGCGGGGTGCTCGCTGCTCCAGGACTATTACGTGGCCGACGACGTGTTCCAGCTCGATCTCGAGCGCGTCTTCGCCACCAGCTGGCTATTGGTGGCGGCGGCCAGCGAGCTGCCGGCACCGGGAGACCTGCTGACCTACAGCGTGGGCCGCGATTCGGTGGTGCTGACCCGCACGGCGGACGGCGAGATCCGCGGCTTCCACAACGTCTGCCGCCACCGCGGCTGTCGGCTGCTGCCGGACGGACCCTGCTCGGCGGTGCGGGTGCTCATCTGCCCGTACCACTCCTGGGCCTACCACCTCGACGGCTCGCTACGGGGTGCCCCGCAGATGGGACCTGGCCTGCCGCACGAGACGTTGTCCTTACGCCCGGTGCACCTGCAGAACCTGGGCGGGCTGTTGTTCGTCTGCTTCGCCGATGAGCCGCCGCCCTTCGAGGACGTGGCGGCGGCCGTCGAACCGCAGCTGCGCCTGCACGAACTCGAGCGCAGCAAGGTGGCGGTTCGCCAGCACTACACGGTGCGGGCGAACTGGAAGACGTTGGTGGAGAACAATCGGGAGTGCTATCACTGCCGCGTCAACCACCCCGAGTTCTGCCTCACCAACTACGAGCTCGGGATTCCGGGGGATACCAGGACCGACGCCCGGTACGAGGCGGCGCTCGCCGAGCACCATCGGCGTTGGGTCGCGCAGGGACTGGAGCCGCAGGAGGTGAGCTTCGTGGACGGCGGCTCGTTCCGGGTCGCGCGGCTGCCGTTGCTGGACGGGTTCGTGACCGAGAGCTTGACCGGCGAGTTGATCGCCCCGTTGCTCGGGCGACTGCCGAGCTCGGACGTGGGCAGCCTGCGGCTGATCACGTTGCCGAACTCTTGGTCGCACGTGGACGCGGACTACGCCGTCACCACCCGCCTGACGCCGATCAGCGCGGACTCGACCGATGTCGACATCACCTTTTTGGTCCGCGAGGACGCCGTCGAGGGACGCGACTACCAGGTCGCCGACCTCACTGCCGTCCTGGGTGCGACCTCGGAGCAGGACTGGGTGCTGTGCGAGCAGAACGCCGCTGGAATCCGCTCCCGTGGCTACCTGCCGGGCCCGCTGTCGCCCGTCACCGAAGGCTCCGTGCAGGTGTTCCACGACTGGTACGAGCGTGCGCTGTCTGGTGCTCCCAGCAATACTGGTACGAGCAGCGACCAGCTGCTCGCGCAGTCCGCGCCTGCCGGCGCACGGTGAGCTACTTCGTCCCGCAAGCGGCGGGGCCGTGCAGGTGTGTCGCCGAGCGGGACGGTTCCAACCTCAGATGCTGATCGCGCTGGCACAGGTCGACTGCGTGGTGGGTGGCGTAGCAGACAATCTGCGCACCGTTCGCGAGATGACGAGCCGCGCGGCGGAGCAGGGCGCTGATCTGGTCGTGTTCCCGGAGCTGACCCTGCACGGTTACCCGCATCAGGGCTACGACGCGGGGCTGGCGATGCCGACCGACGACGAGCGGCTGCTGAACCTGTCCCGCCAGGGGCGGCCGGCGGTTGCCGTCGGCTTCCACGAGGAAGCCGGCCCGCACACCTACAACAGCGTGGCGTACCTGGACGGCGGCCGCGTCGTACACGTTCATCGCAAGCTGTACCTGCCCACCTACGACATCTGGGAGGAGCACAAGCACTTCAGCCCGGGACATTCGCTCAGGTCATTCCCGACCAGGTTCGGCCGGACCGGAATCCTGACGTGCAACGACGTATGGCAGGCCTGCCCGCCCTTCCTGCTCGCCCAGGACGGCGCCGAGATCCTGCTGATCCCGACGAACAGCGTCGACAGCCGGGCACCGGACGTCATCGACACCCCTGTGTACTGGCGGGACGTGCTGCGGGCAGTGGCCCGCATGAACGAGCTGTGGGTTGTCTTCGTCAACCGGGTCGGCGGCATGGACGACCTGCAGTTCTGGGGAGGCTCGTGTGTGGTAGACCCGGCCGGCACCATCGTTGCGCAGGCCGCGACCCATGAGGAGACGCTGCTGCTCGTCGAGGTCGACATTTCGGCTGCCCGCCGCCGCCGCCGACAGCTGCCGCTGCTGAAGGACGCTCGGCTCGGCCTGCTGGCGCGCGAGCTCGAGCGCTTGATCGCCGAAGGTGGCAACGCCTGACCCGGGTTCACCGCTAGGCATCTTCCTCTGTCTCGGTCCCGTTCTGCCCGTTGGGCTCGCCGAGAAGCAGCGACAGCTCGTCAGCGGCCGTTCTCATCGCCTCGCCCAGTGCGCCGAGCCGATCGCGACCGCCGATCCTGAACTTCGGCGCGGAGACGTTGATCGCTGCGCAGACCCGGCCCCGGTAGTCCCGCACCGGGGCCGCGGCACCGACCAGGCCTGGCTCGAACTCCTGGTTGACCACGGCGTAGCCGCGGGCCCGGCTGGATTGGACCCGCACGAACAGCTCGTCCACCGTTCGAGGTGCCTTGGGAGCTGGCCGGGCCAGACCCTTGTCGGCGAACAAGGCTGCCAGCTCGCCCCGCTGGGCGTCCAGCAGCAGGGCGCGACCGGAAGAGGTGCAGCAAGCGGGCACGGTCCGCCCCACCCAGCCGGCGGCCTGAATTTCCCACGGCGGCGACTCCGACAAGACCGTGAGGACCTCGGCGCCGCGAAGGACCGACAGGTTGACCCTTTCGCCGAGGCTCTCGACGAGTCGGACCAGCAGGGGGCGCGCCGCTGTCAGCAGCCGCTGATCCCCGGCCCGGGCCGCCAACGCGTAGAGCTGCCAGCCGAGGCGGTAGACCAGTGTGTCGCGGTCGCGCTCCACGAGCCCGCTCTCGGCGAGGGTTTTCAGCAACCGGGACAGCTGGCCCTTGTCACCACCAACGATCTCGGCGATCCGCACCACGCCCAGGCCGCCGTGCGCGATCGCCTCCTCGGACCCCAGCGCAACCAGGGCGGCTGCCACACGGGAAACTCCACTGGCAGAAGCGTCAACCACAGTTGTGAATGACAGCAGGTTCGCCTGCCGCTGGCAACTGCGGTCGCCCGCCCTGCAGCGCAACAGCTCTCACCTGCCGATGTCGTCGTCATCGGCGGCGGACTGGAAGGTGTGAGCAGCGCCTGGTCCTGACCCAGCGCGGTGTACGCGACGTCGTCGTGATGGAACGTCACACCGTCGGTTCCGCCGGAACCGGCAAGTCCAGCGGTGTCGTCCGCTGCCATTACGGGGTCCCGTCCCTTGCGCCCATGGCCTGGAAGGGCACGCAGCTGTTCAAGCAGGCCAACGACGTCCTCGGCGACGAGATCGGGTTCCACCAGACCGGGTACGCCGACGTGAATGGCAGCTGAAACCAAGGACCCGGCCTGTACGCAGGGACGGCGGCGGCTCGGGGGTGCAGTGCGCGGCTGCTCGACCGCTCGGATCGACTATCGGACTTGATTGGTTGGCTGCTCGCCGCGCGCGAAGGCCGCAATCTGGCGTGCTGCGACCGTCCAGGCTCGGTCCTCGAAACCCTCGGTGCTGCCGCCGACGTGTGGGGTCAGCAGCAGCCCTGGCGCGTCCCACAGCGGGTCGTCGGCGGCAAGCGGCTCGGGTTCGGTGACATCGAGCGCCGCCCGCAGCCGGCCGCTCTGCAGCTCGGCGAGCAGCGCCGCCGGGTCGACCAGCGGGCCGCGGCCGGCATTGATGACGACCGCTCCGTCAGGTAGGGCTGCGAGCATCTCGGTGTCCACGACATGGTGGGTAGCCGTTGACAACGGCAGCACGACGACGAGCGCGTCGGTCGCCGGCAGGAGCTGGCGGGCCTGCGCAAGGTCGATCACCCCCGCGCGGGCGTGGGTACCGACGAGCGTCACCTCGACCTCGAACGGCGCGAGCCGGTCGCGGACATTGACGCCAAGGTCGCCTGCGCCCAGCACCAGCGCCTTCGTGCCGAGCAGCGTAGGTGTGACGTGCTGGTTCCAGCGGTGCTCGCGCTGGTCAGCAGCGAAGGCCGGGAGCTCGCGGATCACGGCCAGCAGAGCTGCGACGACCCACTCAGCTGTCGAACCGCCGTGTGCCCCGCGCGCAGTGCTGAGCACGACCCCCTTAGGCAGCTTGCCCTCCCACTGGTCACTGCCATGGGCCAGGGTCTGCACCAGCCGAAGCCCAGGAAGCTCGCGGACGCGGGCAAGGGTTGCGTCGACACCGGTGTGTCCGACGACCAGGACCTCCGCGGCGCGGGCCTCGTCGGTCAGTGCGTCGCCGGGTGACACCCGCAGGACGCGGATGCCAGCCACGGCGGCGAGGGCGCGTTCACCCCGCTCGTCCGGGACCAGGACCGTGACGGAGCGATTCATCCGCGCCTCCTACCCACTATGGCTGGCTTGCCGCGCTTGAAGCGGCCCTCGATGGCGCTGTCTCAGATTGAACCAGCACACGGCCGTGTCCCACGCCGACGCCTTCGCGGTCTTCGACGGGCTGGCCTGTACTGCAGCTCGCCAGAACACGACTCTCGACGGCCGATGCGCTCCGCTCGCCGTACGGGGCTGATCGACGCGGGCCTGCTGATCAAGGAGCACTGATCCGACGTCGATCGCATCACATTGCTCGATCTGACCTCACGTAACGATGGTGGCGGGCGTCTACCCAGTGGAACGCGCCGCGTTCCGCTCGTGGCCCGACAGAGGCGACGAGGCTCATGTCGGGAGGGGAAATCGCATGTCCATCGCACTCGTCACCGGCGGGAACCGCGGCCTGGGGTTCGCCAGCGCCCGAGCGCTCGCCCAGACCGGCAGCTGCGTCATCCTCACCAGCCGCGACCAGACCCAGGCCGACGAGGCCGCCTCCGCGCTACGAGCCGAAGGCCTCGACGTCCAGGCGCTGTCGCTCGACGTCACCTCCCCGACCAGCATCGCGGCCGCCGTCGACCACGTACAACAGCACCAGGGGCGCCTCGACGTGCTGGTCAACAACGCCGGCGTCCTGCCCGAAGCCACCGACAGCACTGAGCACGAGTTCGCCAGCCCCGAGATGTTCCAGACCACCTTCGCGACCAACGTGTTCGGAGCCGTGGCTGTCACCGAAGCGTTCCTGCCGCTGCTACGTCGCAGCCCGAGGGGACGCATCGTCAACGTGTCGACCACGATGGGCTCACTCAGCGACCAGGCCGACCCGAACTCCCCGTACCACCAGATGATCGTCCCGGCCTACCAGAGCTCGAAGGCGGCGCTGAACAGCGTCACCATCAGCCTGGCCAAGAGACTGGCCGACACCGATATCACGGTCACCTCGGTCTGCCCCGGCTTCGTCCAGACAGACCTGACACCGGTCAACCGGGTACAAGCACCACTCACCGCCGACCAGGCCGCTGGCGTCGTCCTGACCGGAGCAACCCTGCCCGCCGACGCACCCTCAGGCACCTTCATTGACCAGAACGGCCCCGTAGCCTGGTAAACCTCAGCCGGGCCGGTACCGACGCAGAATGCGGCGGTACCGATCGATCGCTGACCGGAAGGTGGCCCAGGCATGCCTGCCCGGCGTCGGCGCCGTTCTTCACGCCGCGAGTCTGCACAAGCCCCACGTCGGCTGCAACGACCGGCAGGCGTTCATCGACACGAACATCGCCGGCACGCTAGTGCTGCTCGAGGAAGCTGCTGGCTGGCGTCGAAACCTTCCCCGGCTTCGCGAGTTCAACGCCACCCGGCTCTGGAGGCAAGGCCGTTGAGGGGTACACCGGTGTACTCGGCTAGGGCAGGTTGGGGTCGGATGGCCGGCGACGCGGAACCACTCGCAGCGGCTGGTGCCCAGCCTGCCGCTACGCAGCCTATAGCGCCGCACTGGCGGTGATCATGTCGGGAAGCCCGAACTGTCGGTGTAGGTCGGGGTCGAGGAAGCGCGTGATGGTGCTGATCCGGTCTCTGGTCACGGCGAGGACGAGGATTCCCGTGGGGTACGCGGTGGGCTCGTCGGGGCGGCTGAGGTAGCACCCGAAGGCGGGCTGGCGGTTCGCCCGCGTGGGCACCAGCCGAAGGCGTCGTCGCTCGCGCCATTCGGTGCTGGCGCGCAGGAAGGACGCGATCGCCGCGCCGCCCACGTACTCGTGCGGCGCCGGCGGCATGGCCAGCCAAGCGTCGTCGGTCAGCAGGGCCACGACACTGTCGACGTCGCCCGCGGTGAACGCGGCGGAGAACCGGCTGGCGAGGTCGTGCTCGGTCACTGAGCCGCCCCCGACGGCGGACTCGTGGCTGGTCCCGGTGTGCTGCCGAGCGAGGGCAGAGCGTCCGCGTTGCAGCACGCCCTTCACGGCAGTGGGACTGGTGTCCAGCATGCCGGCCACCTCAGCGGTGGAGAAACCGAGCACGTCGGCGAGGATGACGACCGCGGTCTGGCGCGGCGGGAGCCGCTGCAGCACGGCGATGAATGCCAGCTCGACGTCTTCGTGCGCTTGGTAGGTCGTCGCCGGCTCGTGGGCAGTGTCGGCGATCTGGTCCAGCCAGGCGTCGGGGTAGGGCTGGAGCCAGAGAACATCGCCGCGGCATGACGGGTCGGGCGGAGTGAACGGCGGAACCGGTTGGGCGGGCTCGCGCCGCGCGGCGTCGCGGATGGCGTTCAGGCAGCGGTTGGTGGCGATGCGGTAGAGCCACGTACGCAGCGACGCACGACCTGCGAAGCTGCCCAGGCCGCGCCAGGCCGCGATCAGCGTCTCTTGGAGCAGGTCCTCGGCATCAGTCAGCGAGCCGAGCATCCGGTAACAGTGCACGTGCAGCTCGCGCGCGTACGGACCGGTGAGCTCGCGGAAGGCTTGATCGTCCCCGGCCTGAGCCCGCTCGAGGAGGGAACTGCTCACCGACACATCGTGACACGACAGTCACCAGCAGATCGAGAAAGCCACTGAGCGGATCTTCCCGTGGATCGTTCCGGTGCGGTACGCAGCGGTGTCTGAACAAATATCACCGTCGAGGGCGAGGAGACAACGGCATGACCGAGAGCACCAGCACAGCACTGAAGACAGCGCTCGCGTACCACGAGGCGTGGACCCACCACGACTTCGACCGCGCACTGACCTTCATCGCCGACGCCATCGTGTGCGATGCGCCGGCTGGCCGGCTTGAGGGTATCGACGCGTTTCGCGAGTTCATGGAGCCGTTCACCCAGATGGTGATCCGGACTGCGCTGATCGCCGCGTTCGGCAACGACCACACCGCGATGTTGATGTACGACACCGACACCGCTCCCGTACCCAACGCACCCGGAGCCGAGTGCCTCACCGTAGCCGATGGGAAGATCACCCAGCTCAGAATCATCTTCGACCGAGCACCGTTCATCGCCGCCCGCCCTACCGCTGAGGCGACCGAAGTTAGCTGAGCGTGCGGCCGCGCACCCAGCTCCGTCACACCTGGGTCGGCGTCGCGCTGGGATCGACCGTGCTCGCGGCATGAGACAGAGAGGGCCTTGTCGGCTGTGGCCTATCACCGAGAACTAGTGGATCGCATCCGCGCCGCGCTGGCAGCAATTCCTTCGGTCCGTGAGGTGAAGATGTTCGGCGGCTGTCGTTCATGGTGAGCGAGAAAATGGTCGTGAGCGTGAGAAGTGATGGCGGCCTGTTGGTGCGCGCAGATCCCGAACGAGCCGACGAACTACTCACAATCGAGGCAGCGCAATGGGCCAAGATGGGCGCCGATCGAGCGATGAACAAGGGCTGGATCTCGGTCGGCGAAGAGGCGATCGCGACCGACGAAGACCTGAACTTCTGGATCGGTGTGGCGCTTGAGTACAACGACAAGGCAACCAGCACGCGTAAGCCACGGCCGTGAGAACAGGGCGCCACGAGTTGTTCACGTTCTTGCAGGAGCAGTCACCGATATCCAGATGGGGATGAGCGAGGCGCCGCCATCGCGCGGGCGACGCCTATGGCTTGGCGCGGTGGATCCAGGCTCAGCGTAGGAAGGTCACGGGCAGCTGTGCCGCCGATCGTAGGACGGGCCGGTCCCGCAGCCAGCTGGTCATCGCCGCAGCGGGCAGCGGTCGGCTGAGGTGGTAGCCCTGGGCGGTGTCGCAGCCGAGCTCGCGCAGCAGGTCCAGGCTCGGCTGGTCCTCAACCCCCTCGGCCACCAGGCGCAGGTCCAGGGCGTGGGCGAGGTCGACGGTGGAGCGCACGATCGCGGCGTTGCGGGTCCGGTGCAGGTCGGACAGGAACGTGCGGTCCAGCTTGAGCTCGTCGACGGGGAGGTTCTGCAGGTAGGACAGTGAGCAGTAGCCGGTGCCGTAGTCGTCGATGGACAGCCAGACACCAAGCTGTTTGAGCCGGGTCAGCGTGCCCGTGCACTGGTCGGGATCCACCATCAGGGTGTTCTCGGTCAGTTCAAGCGTCAGCGCGCTGGCCGGCAGGTCGTTGCTGGTGAGCAACCACGCCACCTGCTCGGGAAGCCGCTGGTCGAGCAGACTGCTGGCGGAGAGGTTGACCGACACACCGACGTCCAAGCCGTCCAGGCGCCACTGCCGGCACTGCCGGACCGCCTGGCTCAACACGGTGGCCGTCAGTGCGGGCATCAGGCCGGTCTGCTCCACCATCGGCAGGAACACGTCCGGGGCGAGCAGGCCGCGGGTCGGGTGCTGCCAGCGGACCAGGGCCTCCAGGCCGACGACGACGCCGCTGGCGACATCACACTGCGGCTGGTAGTGCACCGTCAGCTGGTCTGCGTCCAGGGCGGTGCGCAGCTCTTCCATGGTTCGCAGGCGTTCTCGGCTGTGCTGATCGCGGTCCGGGTCGTAGCGGCGCACCCCTCCGCCCGCGGCCTTCGCGGCATACATCGCGACGTCCGCGCGTTGCAGCAGCCCGTTGGCGTCAGCGGCGTGCTCAGGACACACCGACACCCCCACGCTGGCGCCGATGCGGAGCGGCACACCGTCGAGCTGGAACGGCTCGACGAGCTGGTCGAGCAGTCGCCGCGCTACCTGCTCCGGCGTCTCACCGGCCGGCCCGGTCAGGACGACGGCAAACTCATCACCGCCCAGGCGCACCAACAGATCCTGTGGGCGCAGCGCCTGAGTGAGGCGGGGACCGACCTGGCGCAGCAGTTCGTCACCGACGTGGTGGCCGAGCGTGTCGTTGATCTCCTTGAAGTGGTCCAGATCCACGAGCAGGATCGAGAGGGGCTCCGGCGTGCTGCTTGTCAGCCGTGGTTGCAGGTGCTCGTGCAGGGCCCGGCGGTTTCCCAAGCCGGTGAGGCTGTCGGTGCGGGCCTGCCGGCCCAGGTCGTGCAGGCGCAGCAGCTGCCGGAACGCCAGTTGGGTTCGCACCGCGGCGGCGAGCAGGGTCACGGTGGCGAGTCCGGTGGCGACTGGTGCAAGGGCCACCCATCTGCCCAGCACGAGCACGACGAGGGCCACGAGCATGGCCAGCCCGGACACGACGAGCGCTGCCGGCTGGTGACCGTGAGCGGGTCGTTGCAGCGCAGGGGTAGGCCGACGGGCACTGGTGGCCATGGCGGTGAGTCCGAGGGACCACAGCGCGTCCAGCGGGGTGCCGAGGGCGTACGCGTCGTGGGCGACACGTAGGGCGTAGACGATGTCCGCTGTCGCGAACACCAGCAGCCCGGCCATCAGCCACAGCCACGCATGCCCCAATCTCAGGCCGCACGCAGCGGCCGCCACCACGGTCGCCACCAGCAGCAGATCGGTGAGCGGGTAGGCGATTGCGACCCCGGTCGCCAGCAATCCTCCAGAAGCTCCGCTGAAGATCGGCCCGAGCAGCACCGCCAGACCGGTAGCCGCTCCCATGCCACCCAAAGCGCTGTCCAGCCACACCGAGCCCTGCAGCCCGCTGCGCTGCCGGCGTACGCGGCTGACCATGGCCGCGAACACCAGCGGCGGGAAGCACAAGAAGCCGAGGTCCGCCCAGCCCGGGAACGGCAGCGTCCGGCCCTGCGCGGCGGCCAGCACCTCGTACACCCCACCCAGGCTCCAGGCCAGAGCTCCGGCACCGAGCAGGACGAGCTCGCGCCGTTCAGGGCCGCCGCGGCGACGGGCCATGTCCAGCAGCGCGAGCGCTGGCAGCACCGTCGTCAGGCTTCCCAGCCAGCCGTCCACCACGGGTTCGAAGCTGTCGCCGTGCCGGGCCAGACCTAGGACATAGCAGCCGAACAATCCCCACAGCAGCAGGCCCGGCAGAGTGTCGCGGGTCGGCCGCCACCGTAGTGCGGTAGCCCCTGGCGTACGGCCTGGCGGCATCGACGGTATCTGCTTTGGGTGTTGCTGTTCGCAGCTGACATCGGCTCCTGCGCGCCACCTGTTCATGAGGGGACTGCAGTGGTTTGCTCCGCCAGGCGCGGAGGGGGTAGGCGCCCCGGTTGGGTCGAGGGACCAAGTGAGGTCAACACCTGGTTGCGGCCGGCGTACTTCGCTGCGTACATCGTCTCGTCCGCTCGGTGAAGCAGCGTGCTGATGTCTTCAGCGCCGTCCCACTGAGTGACGCCGATCGAGCAGGTCTGCCCGAACGGTGTAGCGCGCCGCATCGCCTCCAGCAGTACTCGGGCGTCGCCCAGGTCGCACTCGGGCAGCACTGCCAGGAATTCCTCACCGCCGAACCGGATGAGTGCGTCGCTGCTGCGCAGGACGGCCCGCCACTGCTGACCGGCCCGACGCAGGAGCGCGTCGCCGGTCGGATGACCGTACCGGTCGTTGTAACTCTTGAAGTGGTCTAGATCCAGCATCGCCAGGCACAGCGGCAAGCCGGTGTGCGCGGCCCGGCTGAGTTCCTGCGGAAGTAGATCGTCCAGAGCGCGCCGGTTCAGCAGGCCGGTCAGGGCGTCGGTGTGCGCGGCGAAGGACAACCGGTCGACCAGGTCGGCGCGTTCGAGTGCGACGGTGATCTCGGTCGCGAGCAGCGGGAGCAGCACCTGCACCCGCTGCGGCAGCGCATCGAGGCGCTCGGTCCAGACCACGGTGAGCACGCCTACGGCGCGCCCACCACGCAACACCGGCTCGAACAACGCGCTCGCCCCCCGCGCGTCCCGTAGCACCGGCTGCGTACCCCGGTCGTCGGCTCCTGCATCGCTGACGAAGCGGCGCTCGGCGGAGCGAAAGGCGCGTGCTGTGCCGGGGCAGCCCGTGACCGGCAGTGCCAGAGGCACCTGGTCCAGCCCGTCGGTCTCCACGAGCACCAAGTCCGAACCGTCGTGCTGGTAGAGGCCGACGCCGGCTGCGCCGCAGACGCTGTGGACCCCCCGGCACACCGCTCGCCGCGCCGCCGACGGGTCGGAGGTGAGGGCCATCTCCCGGTGTGCACCGGCAAGAATTTCGATGTCGCGCACGTGCTCGGTGAGGCGCTGCTCGGCCTGGCGCAGCGCGGTCACGTCCAGGATCGAACCATCGAGGTACATGCGGCCGCCGACCTGCCGCATGCGGCCCCGGTCGCGGACCCAACGCAGCTGGCCGTCTGCGCCCTGCAGTCGGTACTGGATGTCGAGGAAACCGGTCAGCTTTGCGGCCTCGTGCGTGCGGGAGAACAGCTCAATCTCCTCTGGATGGACGTAGTCGACCCAGACCGCTCCCTGCGCCGCCTCACTGGTCAAGCCGAGGAAGCGTTCCCGGCACGGGCCGGCAAAGCGCAGCACGTACCCGCCGTCCGGGAGGAACTCGCCGCTGTACACGTACTCCTCGATCGCGCCCAGAATGCGCATCAGGGTTGCGTTGACGTCGGTCAGCCGTTCGAGCTCCGCGGCCGACGTCGTGGCGTCGGCGGCCTGACCCGGCCCGGTGCCACGCCGCGGACGTACAGCCCGCTGGAGGACTCGAGCAGCAACCAGCCCGAGCCGGGAACGCCGAGCAGGCACCCTGGCTGCGTCCCAGACCTGCCGGTCCACCGCGTCCATAACCGCTAGTGTCGGCCCCTTTCCGCTGCTCCTATAGCGTTCTGGCAGGGGTGCTCGCGGCCGGTACCCGGCACCCTGCGGCATCGAGGAGGTGAGGAGCCACCCATGGACCGTGCCCCCGGTGCCACGGTGCTCGTGGCCGGGCTGGGCGATCTCGGCGGCCGGGTTCTTGAGCTCCTCGCCGGCAACACCGCAATCAGCGAGCTGCTCGCCTGCGGACGCCGGACACCTCATAGCGCCGCTCTCATCGCCCAGACGGCGTTGATAGCGGACACGCTCGGGGGGGCAGCCCTCGTCGCTCACGTCGAGACCGACCTGACCGATCACGCGGCGGTCACGCAGATGCTGCGCAGCACGGCCCCGGACGTCGTCGTCTTCGCTGCCTCGCGGCACAGCTGGTGGCGTACGCCGCCGGCCGCCCGCTCGCTGCCCTACGGCGTGTGGCTGCCCTTGCAGCTGTACCTGCTGCGTACGTTCATGCGGGCGCACCGCGACGCCGGGGCAACCGCGCCGGTGGTCGCCCTGCCGCACCCCGACGCAGCCGGCCCCGTGCTCGCCGCCGAAGGCCTGGCGCCGCATGCCGGGGCGGGCAACGTCGCCGAGGTCGCCGCCAAGCTGCGCCTGCTCGCAGCGGTTGAGCTGGGCTGCCGGCGCGAGCAGGTCGACGTCCATCTCGTCCTGCACCACGCCGCTGAACGTCTTGCCTTCGCGCTGTTCGCGCCGAGCGAGCAGGCCGGACCACGCCGACCCACAGATCCCGGCACTGCTGCGCCGACACCGCCCTACCTCGCGCGCGTCGCGGTGCGGGGCGAACCCTTACCAGCCGACGTGGTCGACCGGCTCCTTCGCCAGTCCTACCCCCTGCCGACCGGCACCGGAAGCCATCAGCTCACAGCGGCAACTGCCGTACGGCTGGTCGACGCCCTGCTCGCCGACGAGCCCCAACGCCTCCACGTCCCGGCCCCCGCCGGCCTTCCCGGTGGATATCCGGTCCGGGTCGGGGGACGCGCCGTCGTGCTCGACCTGCCGGCAACCATCACTCTGGCGGAGGCCGTTGCCGTCAACGAGCGGGCAGCCGCCTTCGACGGCATCAGCGCCATCGGACCCGACGGGACCGTCCACTACACCGAGCAGGCAACACGCGGCGCGCAGGACGTGCTCGGTCTGCGTCTTCAGGACGTCGCCCTCACCGCCCTCGACGAGGTCGCTGATCAGCTGGACCACGCCCTCGGCCTGCTCCATGGGGCATGACCGAGTACGACGGAGGTGCCGCTGATCGCATCGTGTGACGTGCCCGACTGCGCACCTCACACTCACATGTCATCGCCGGTTCACGCAGGCCACACAGGCGGGCAACCTGAGCGGCGCAGGCTTCTGACATGAGCCTAGAGAGACTGACGCTGCCCGAGGTCGCCGTGCCGTGCCCGACCTGTTCCCGCTCCATCTGCCGCTGCGACGAGCCGCCGGAGTGGATCAGCTCGGCCACGCCGTGGTGCGAGGCCTTAGCCGCCAACGCCTGAGTCGGTCCTGCGCCGAGGCCCCGCAACTACCGGGTCAGCGGGCCAGGAAGGCGAGCAACGCCTGGTTGAAGCGCTGGGCGTGCGTGGCGTTGATGGCGTGTGGGCCGCCCTCGATCACGACCAGTTCGGCGCCGGCAATGAGCTCGGCGGAACGCTTGCCGCTGACCTCGAAGGGGACGACGCCGTCGGAGTCGCCGTGGATGACCAGCGTCGGCACCGTGATCTTCGCCAGGTCGCCGCGGAAGTCGGTGCGGGCGAAGGCCGCGATGCAGTCCAGCGTTCCCTTCGGCGAGGCGAAGGCGGCGACATCGCGGGCGTACTCGCGCTGCGGCTGGCTGACCTTGAGATCGTCGCCTGCGCTGAAGAAGCTGGTCGCGAAACCGTCCAGGAAGGCCAGACGATCGCCCTTTACCCCCTCCTCGAAACCGGCGATGCCCGCGTCGTCCAGGCCGCCGTCGGGGTTGTCCGCCGCCTTGTACAGATACGGCGGTACGGCGGAGGCGAGTACCGCTTTGGTGATGCGGTCCTGGCCGTAGGTGGCGAGGTAGCGCACGACCTCGCCGCCACCCATCGAGAACCCGACGAGGGTGGCGTCACGCAGGTCCAGGTGCCGCATGAGCGCGTCCAGGTCCGCCGCGAGGGTGTCGTAGTCGTAGCCGCTCCACGGCTGGGACGACTCGCCGAAGCCCCGACGGTCGTAGGTGATGACCCGGTAGCCGGCGTCGATGAGGGCGGGCACCTGGTTCTCCCAGGAGCGCCCGGACAGGGGCCAACCGTGGATGAGCACGATCGGCGTGCCGGCGCCGTGGTCCTCGTAGTGGAGCTCGATCGGGGTGCTGTTCTCGGTGCCGACGGTCAATGTGCTCATCTGGTGTACCTCCGCGTTGTCCGGGTCAGGGGGCTGTCCACTGCGGAAAGGGCATGGCAGAGCAGTGCATTCCCTTGGGGACCGGGATGCGCGCGCCGCTGCCGGGACCCGCTGCGCGCCGGGTCGTTGCTGGGGGCGCTCAGGGGTAGGCAGCCGGGTATGGCCTCCGAGACCCGCGGCACCGTACTGCTCGCCCTGCTTGCCAACGTCGCCGTCGCGGTGGCCAAGGGCGTCGGTGGCCTGCTCAGCGGTTCCTCCGCCCTGCTGTCGGAGGCGGCGCACTCGGTCGCCGACACGCTCAACGAGGTGTTCCTGCTCCTGTCGCTGAAAAAGTCGGAACGGCCGGCGGACCGGACTCACCCGTTCGGGTACGGCAAGGAGCGCTTCTTCTGGTCCCTGCTGGCCGCCGTCGGCATCTTCGTCACGGGGGCCGGCTACTCGGCCTACCAGGGCATCTCCGCGCTGACCGGCCATTCCGCCCGGCCCAGCACCCGTGAGTTCGTGATCGTGTACGCCGTGTTGGGGTTCAGCCTGCTGCTGGAGGGCGTGTCGCTGGGCAAGGCGGTTCGCCAAGTAAGGGGCGAGGCCGCGCAGGCGAAGCGCGGGACGTTCGACTTCGTCCGACGCAGCCCGGACCCGACGGTGAAGACGGTCGCCAGTGAAGACACCGCCGCCGTCGTCGGCGTCGGCGTGGCGTTCGTCGGGACGGTGCTGCACCAGGTCACGGGCGACGAGCTGTGGGACGGCCTCGCCTCGTTGGTCATCGCCGCGCTGCTGGCCTACGTCGCCTTCGTGCTCGGGCGCGACACCAAGGAGCTGCTCATCGGCGAGGCGGCCGACCCTGCCGTACGGCTGACGGCGTACGACGTGCTCGCGGACCGGGAGGAGGTCGTTGCGGTGAAGGAGATCCTGACGATGCAGCTCGGGCCGGCCTCGGTCCTCGTCGCTGCCCGGGTGCAGTTCGAGGCGTCGTTGACCGCCGCCCGGCTCGAGCAGGTCTGCACCGAGATCGAGACCGAGATGCGAACCCGGGTGCCGGTCGTACAGCAGGTGTTCCTGGACCCGAGCCGGGCCGAGGACAGCGACCTGGAGCGGGGCCGCGCCGCGCTCTCGCGTACGACCGAGGAGGTGCGTCGGCTCGACGGCGAGCAGGGGCTGCGCCGGCTGCGGACGGGGACCGGTCGACGGATGGACAGCTGAGACCCGCGCGTCAGGAGGCGACGGACACCGGCGGAGCCGCCACCGGGTCGCCGAGCGCGGCATTCATGTGCCGGTAGCGCGCGGCCGGGGTCATCCCCATGAAGTGCAGGGCGTGCGGGTGGGCAACCTGCGGCCGGCCCGCATAGGACCGGGCGCAGCTGTTGAACAGGTCCTCGTCCACGCGGCCCTCGAGGTAGGGCTGGTTCCAGCCCGGCGGCAGCCAGCTGGTGCCGGACAGCGCGGCGCCGCCCGCACCAGGCCTGGCCCAGTGGTGCCGCTCGTCGCCGAGATCCCAACCGAGGGCGGCAAGGACCGCACCCTGGTCGGACCAGGGACCGGCCTGCGGACCCGCCCGGTCCACCGCGTCGAGGAAGGCGAACGCCTGCGGGCAGGAGCGGAGCAGCCACACCCCGGTGTTGGGGTTCACCCGGTGCTCGTGCGGGACGTGCTCGAGGGCGAGCGCCTGGAAGGCGGTCGGGTGCAGATGGGTGGCCACGTCCTCGTCGACGCGGGTCAGCAGGACGTCGGCGTCCAGCCACAGCACCAGCGGGTGCTGCCGCAAGGCATCGCGCAGCAGGTCCACCTTGGCCCACTTCGCCTGCTGGGCAGCCGGATCGGCCCCGGCGCCGTCCGTGCCGAGGGTGGTGGCGCAGACGGTCCAGCCCCAGCGGTCGGCGTACCGCCGGAAGGACGGCAGGGCGAGCTCGTGCAGGACCGCGCGCATCTGCGGACCGGCCGCGGTGACGATGGCGCCCCGAGGCGCGCCGCCCCACTGCTCGGGAACCACGGCCCACTGCTCCGGTACGACCACGTCCCCGTCGGCTTCCAGCCTCATCGGACCTCCTCGGCGTGCGGGTAGGGAGGCCGAGCCTGCGCTGGCCAGAACTCCGGCGGGCGACGTCCAGCCATACGGCGAGCGGCGATCAGGTGGCCGTCGAGGGTCGGGGTCCCGAGGGGGTCTCGACGGGGTCCCGATGGGATCCTGCTTGGGTACCTGCGGCTACTGCGTGCTGCTGGGCCACTGGCAGTACGCCTGTCTACCGCCGTCGGAACGTGTCTGCTCCCGTGGTGCGCCCGGGACTGATCGCACGCTCATCCGGGCGCCGGCGAGCACGACGGGAGCAGACACGTTCGTACCCGGTCAGACAGGCGGTCGTGCTCAGGCGATGTGGCGCCAAGCCGTGCGGTTCTTGAGATCTTTGAGCTCGAGCCAGAAGGGCTCCTCCTGGGACATGCCCGTGCCCGGCGTTCCGCAGAAGTGTGGCCCCGGGTCGAGCACAACCGGCAGCGCAGGGACGTCCCGGCGGGGCGCAGGGAAGTTCAGCGCGTGGGCGAGGTTGCGCGCGTTGCGGTCCCGGGCGGACAGCGGGGCCAGGCCGAAGCGCCACTCCACGAACCGCAGCAGCGAGGTGTGGTCGTAGGTCCCGTGGTCGATCCCGCCGCGGCGCGCGAAGGGGGAGAAGACGAAGGCCGGTACGCGAAAGCCGGCCTGTGCGTGGTCGTACTCCCCGGCTCCGGTGACGTGGTCGTCGGCGAAGCGCGGTGGCGTGACGTGGTCGAAGAAGCCCCCCCACTCGTCGTAGGTGATGACCAGGGCGGTCTTGGACCACAGGGGCGAGGTGGCGACGGCCTTGGCCACCTGGGAGACAAAGGCCTGGCCGCGCCGGATGTCGGCGTGCGGATGGTCGTCATTCGAGCCGCCCTGCTCCTCACCCAGGAAGAACGGGTCGAGGTAGGAGAACTGCGGCAGCGTTCCGCTCGCCGCCTCGGCGAAGAACGAGTCCACGGGTTTGGAGATGGGCAGGTACTTCTCGCCCCAGAGGGCCAGGAAAGGCAGGTCACTGAAGTAGTAGTTCGCCGGCACCCCGGCCTCGGCGAGCCGGTCCCAGATGGTCGGCATGCTGGTCTGCCTCGACGTGTTGTCGATCCGGTCGGTCCGCGCGGCATGGGTGTAGAAGCGGTTCGGGTAGGTCGCGCTCAGGATCGGGGCGAACCAGTGGTCGAACACGGTCGACTGCCCGACGAAGTCGCCGTAGAACGGCAGGTCGGCCTTCTCGTAGTAGCCGAGCGCGTAGTCGTCGTTGGCGCCCTTGCGGAAGCCGTCGAGCTTGCCCCCCGCGTACTGGATCCGGCCGCCGGCGTAGGAGTGGTCCGGGTCGTTGAAGCCGCAGCCCTGGAACTCGGTCAGGTGGTGGGTGGCGTGCCGGACGCCGTGGTCGTCGGCGTAGCTCAGGCCGGCTTGCCGGCCGTGCGCGCCCGGGAGCCAGCCCAGGTAGTGGTCGAAGGACCGGTTCTCCATGCACAGGAACACGATGTGCTCGATCCCGCTGGCCGCCGGAGCCGGTAGCGCGGCGGACGTGGGGAACGAGGCGGCGGACGCGCGCGTGACTGCCAAGCCGGCGGCGGCCGCAGCCGTGCCCGTGAGCAGTTGGCGCCGGGTGAGCGTGGACATCTCAGGACCTCCTCAGGTAACGGCGTCCGGCCAGCACGGCGGTCGTCAGCGCCAGGGCCGCGACACCGTACGGCGCCAGCGGCAGCCCGCCGGTCGCGGGCAGGGCGCTGCTGGCCGTCCCCGGTGTCCGGCTGCCACGTGTCTGGCCCGACCCAACGGCAACGGCCTGGAGCGAGCTCGACTGGGCGCCGGACGGGCACCCCGCAAAGACGCCCGGGCCGAAGGCGGCCAATCCGGCGGCGCCGGCCATGCCGAGATGCCCCTTGCCGTCGGCGCCACCGGTCCTGATTCCGTACAGGTCCTCGAGGCTGCGCAGGAGCGCGTAGTGGTTGTACGGCGTGGCGTCCGTGGCGCCCCCGCGCACGCACCGACCCAGCACGAGCGTCCCGGTCCGGCCGCCGCCGGGACCAGTGATCCCGGGCGATGGCGAGTTCGGTCCCGGCTGCTCGCCGCAGCAGGCAGTGGTGTCCTTGGTGTCCGCCTCGTCGGTCGTGATGACGATCAGCCCACCTGCCTTGTACGCCGGCGACGCCTGGATCTTCGGCACCCACTGGGCCAGGAAGTGGTCCACGGAGGTCAGGCCGCCGTCGTTGGAGCCGGCGACGTCCTTGCCGACGCAGGGCGCGTCGTGGCCGTCGTTGCACAGGTCCGGGACGATGTAGGACAGGTTCGGGGTCGTCGCGGTGCTGGCCAGGTCGGTGGCCAGGTGGGGCAGCGGCACGACGTTGCGCTCGCATGAGCCGCTGTCGATGAGGGAGTGGAAGTACACGAACGGGTTGTGCCGGGCGGCGTACTGGTCTTTCGCAGTGGCTTTTTGTGTGCCGTCCGGCATGCCGGGAATGCTTGAGGTCGGCTCGCCGCACCGGTCCGGCTCCCGGTTCAGGTCGTTGCCCATGCTCTGCATGTACCCGTGCCAGCGGAGGCCGGTCTTCTCCATTTGGTCCGGCAGCGAGGCCACGTTGGGCGGCAGCACGCACCCCACTCCGGCCGCCTGACCGCCCGCGACCAACGGCGCCGGACTGGGCTCGAAGTCGGTGTAGGTCTGGCAGTCGCTCTGCGACGCAACGCCCGGCGCCTGCCCCGACATCATCGCGACGTAGTTGTCGTGGGACTCGTGCCCGATGCCGTAGTACTGGCTCAGCAGCGTGCCCTCGCGGCGCAGCGTCTTGCCCAGGTAGGGGTTCGGGTTCGTCTCGTAGGTGGCTTGGTAGCTCTCGTTCTCCAGCACGATCACGAACACGTGCGCAATGCCCAGGGCCGGCGCCGCTCCGGACGAGCCCGTTCGCCCGGGTGCAGCCAGGGCAGCCGGCCCGCTCCCGAGCAGCAGCGCCAGTACGGCCAGCAGCAGCATCGCTCGCCTCACAGCAGATCCCTTCGTCGGCATGGGGGCCGGGTAGCTTGGCCCGGTTCCTCCCATGGCGTCCAGGTGTAGCGCACCCAGGTGAACGGCGGTCGTCGGCGGAGCGACAACGACGCCTCCGATGCCCGGCGTTCACGCCGCGTCCACCTGCGGCCCCTACCGTCCCGACCCGTGTCGATGGTTCTCGGGCGGGCGATGAGCAAGGCGTACGACGGGGTGCCGGCCCTCGACGGCGTCGACCTCACCGTCCGGACCGGCAGTGTGCATGGCTTGCTCGGGCCGAACGGTGCGGGCAAGTCCACCCTGCTGCGGGCCCTGCTGGGCCTGGTCCGCCTGGACACGGGAACCCTTGAGGTGGCGGGCACCGTGGGCGGCTTCGTGGAGGCGCCCGGCGCCTACCCGTACCTGACCGGCCGGCAGAACCTCGAGCTGCTGGCCGGTCTCGACGACGCACCCGGTGATGTCGAGGACGTCCTGCGCCGGGTGGACCTGGCCGACCGGGCGCACACCCGCGTCTCGGGCTGGTCGCTCGGCATGCGGCAGCGGCTGGGGATCGCCGCCGGGCTGCTGCGTCGCCCCGACCTGCTGGTGCTCGACGAACCAGCCAACGGGCTGGACCCGCTGGGCGCCCGAGCCCTGCGGGACCTGGTCCGCGAGCTGGCGGGCGAGGGCCTCACGGTCCTGCTCTGCAGCCACGACCTGGCCGAGGTCGATGCGCTGTGTGCGGACGTCACGGTGATCGTCGGTGGGCGGGTCGCCTGGACGGGCGCGACCGGGGACCTGCGCGAACGCCCCGGCCCCTACCTGCTGAGCACCAGCGACGACGGCGGCGCGATGAGCTGTGCCGCAGGCGGTGTCGGTCTCACCCGACGCCCCGGCGGCGGGCTTGCCGTGCTCGCGAGCACCGCGCAGCTGGACGCCTACGTACTGGTGCTGGCCGGCGAGGGCATCGCGGTCCGCGAGCTGGTCCGCGAGTCACTGCCACTGGAGCAGGCCTTCCTCGAGCTCGCCACCGTGAACGCGTGAAGGTGCTCCCGTGGGAGCTGCGCAAGCTGCAGGCCCAGAGCCGCGTGCGGGTCGCCTTCGGCATCGCCGTCTTCGGGCCGATGCTGCTCGCGGTCGTGCTCGGCGCCCAGACGGGCCTGCCCCGAGACACCCTGTTCGGCCGGCACCTGCACGAGTCCGGCTTCGCCCTGCCGCTGCTCGTACTCGGCTTCGCCGGCACCTGGGCCTTCCCCCTGCTGACCAGCCTGGTCGCCGGCGACATCTTCGCCGCTGAGGACGGCTACGGCACCTGGTCGGCCCTGCTCACCCGCTCGCGCACCCGCGCCGAGGTGTTCACCGGCAAGGTGCTCGCGGCGACGCTGGTCGCGCTGGGCCTGCTCGCGGTCCTGGCGGTCAGCAGCACGGTCTCGGGGCTGGCCCTGTCCGGGGACCGCCCGCTCACCAGCCTGTCCGGAACCGACCTCACACCGTCCCGGGTAGCCGTACTCGTCCTGCTCAGCTGGCTGTGTGCGGTCCCGGCGCTGCTCGGGTTCACCGCGCTCGCCTGCCTGCTGTCGGTGGCGAGCCGCAGCAGCCTCGTCGGCGTCGGCGGCCCGGTCGTCCTGGGCCTGCTCATGCAGCTGTTCTCATTGCTCGCCGGGATCGGCGGCATCACTGGGGCGCTGCTCACCACGCCGTTCGGCTCCTGGCATGGGCTGCTGCGGGACACGCCGTACTACGGGCCGGTGTGGCAGGGCGCGCTCGTCAGCGCACTGTGGGCACTGCTCTGCCTTGTGCTGGCCCGTCGCCTGCTTCTTCGCCGGGACATCACATGAGGCGGCTGCTGGCCGTCGTCGCACTTGCCGGTCTGCTGACTGGTTGCGGCACGGCGTTCACCCCGGCTCGGCTGGGCCCGTCGTTCGCCGAGGTTTTCACCGGCCTGTACGCAGCCCAACAGCGCGAACTCGGCCGCATCCCGCCGAGCCCGCAGGGGCTCCGGCCGCTGGCGAGCTGCCGGCGTACGGGCACGGTGGCGAACGGGCCCGGGGAGGACTGGGTGTGCACCGTGGACTACGTCGATGCGGACCAGTCCGTGACGCAGTCCTTCGAGGTGCAGGTCAAGCCGGACGGCTGCTGGAAGGCCGACGGTCCGCCGGCGAACCAGCCGGCGCAATTGGTGGACGCACTCACCGGCGACCCGCGCACCAACCCGCTCGCCGAGTTCGACGGGTGCCTCGACACGTCCTGGTGAGGCGTACCGGCTCGACCGCTGTTGTTCGCTTTGCGTTGTCCTGGTCGTGGACTGGTGACCGATGCGAACTCGCCACGGACGGCCTTCGCCAGCCGCTGCGAGCACCACCCGGCGCCGCCAGGCTGGCCCACCCGGTCGCTGATGTCGGGCAGTCCCGGGCTCATGTTGGCGAAGGAGTCGGTCATCACCGGCCACCTCGGGGTGCTGTTGTGGGGGCGGTGTTGACATGGCGTTGCGGTGATGTTCCTCCTGGCCACAAGCCTGCCTTCACTGCATAAGGCGGTCGAGCAGCTGGTCCGGGGCGTCGTCGTCGCTGGACCGGTTCTTCCTGGTCCGGGTCGGCCGACCAGCCGGCCGACGACAGTGACGTGGAACTGGGTCAGCTGTACGTGGTGGGTCGGCCGCTTACCCGGCCCGCCCCGGCGCCGAGCCGTCGTGCAGGGCAGCGAGCAAGGTCGCCGGAGTGGCACCGCGGGCAGCGAGTGCATCGGCGACCGTTCCCGGACGGGTCATGAGTCCGAGCAGCAGGTGCTCCTCGCGCAGCTCCCGGTCTCCCCGCTCGGTCGCCTGCTGCAGCCCGGCCTGCAGCGCGAGCGCGCTCTGGGGCGACAACCGCAGCCGGGACCGGCGGCGACCGCGCCGCCGGGAGGTGTCCAGCGCGCTGATACCCAACTCCGCTTCGATCCGGCTCACGACCGCGTCCAGCTCGATCCCGAGACCGGCCAACGCCTGGGCGTCTAACGGGCTCAAGCCGCCCTGCCGGCGTGCGTGGGCGATATCCTGCAGCACCGGCGGGTGCGCCCCACCGGCCACGCCGAGCCGTTCGAGCGGGTAGGCCACCTTTGGTACGGCGAGCAATGCCGCCAGCAGGTGCTCCTCCCGGATCTCAGCTGCGTCCTCGTCAACAGCACGCTGCCGCGCGTCGGCAATGACCGCGCGCGCTGCTGAAGTGAATCGCTCGAACATGCTCAGCCTCCTGACTGCTTCTTGTGGACAGCCTGACGGGTGACGCCGAGCTCGGTGGCGATCTCCGCGTAGGACCAGCCAGTCGCCCGGGCGCTGCGCACCTGCGCAGCTTCCAGCTGCTCTACAAGCCGGCGCAGTGCCGCGACGGCGCGCAGCCCGACCCGCGGGTCCCGGTCACCAGCGGCAGCGGCCAGGGTTGTCGCTTCGGTCATGTGGTCAACCTAGGTTGACAGCCCCTGTTTGTCAAACAAGGTTGACAAGCGTATTGGGTTGCCGTCGTCCCGGTAGCCGCCCCCAACGCATCCGCCTGCGCCGCTGGTCAACGCCCAGTCACCGGCCACGGTCCGACGCCGCCTTCAGGATTCCTAGTGTCCGGCCTGGTCCTGCCCGAGTTCGCCAGGTGCTTGCGGTGGCTGCGGGATGAGAGTGGACGGTCTCCGATTGGTGTGTAGGGCGGTTGACCAGCGGCAGGTGCGGCGGGAGTTCGATGGCGAGGCTCCTGGGGTTGGGCCGCGGCAGCACAAGCACCGAATGTGCGCGGGGTGTGCCGCACGCCCGGCACCGCCGGAAGCGCTGCGAGCCCGGCGGTGCCGGCTGGTGGTCAGAACCGCCGGGGGCGGCGACGGGCTCGCAGCGAAGTCCTTCAGATCCTCCGGTACACGGGGACAATACAGCGGTGGAGGTGTGTGAATTCAGGTGTGAGCGGTACTGTGCCTGTGGAGATGGCCGGTCACGATGGTGATATCTGCACGACCTGACTTGGCGGCGTATACCGCTGCGACCCGGCTGGAGCCGGCGGTGCTGGTCAAGGAGCTGCGTGAGCTGCTCGGTGCCCGGCTGGTTGCCTACCTCGGTGCGGTGAGGGAGACCCGGGCGGTGCGGCAGTGGGCCGAAGGCACCCGCAGCATCGGCAGCGGCCGGGACCTTTCCCGGTTGCGGGTGGCCTACCAGGCTGCGGTCCTGCTGGCTGAGCGGGACCAGCCATCGGTGGTGCAGGCCTGGTTCACCGGCCTGAACCCGGTTCTGGGCGACCGGTCCCCCGCCCGCGTGCTGCGCGAGGACGAGCTGGACGACGCCGGCCCGCGGGTGCTGGCCGCGGCCCGGCAGTTCGCCGCCGTTGGCTGAGCCGGCCACTGACGTCCTGCTCACCGGCACGGACAGCGGCCCGCTGGCCTGCAGCGACGCCGACGGCCGGGTGGTGCACCGGGTCGGCTACGCCCCGGAGGCGTGGGCATGGACACCGTGGCAGTACGCCACCGACGGACGTTTCGGCGGCCGGTAGGACGACCCGGACGGGCTGTGGCGGACCCTGTACGCCGGCGGCAGCCGGTTGGCCTGCTACCTGGAGGTCCTGGCCGTCTTCCGGCCCGACCTGGTCCTGTCCGCCGAGCTCGAGAGCATCGACGAAACGCCGCAGGACGCCGCGGACCATCCGATGCTCGGGCTGGGGCAGCTGCCCCGGCCTGGCTCGAGCCCCGCCGCCTGGGCACCGCCATCCTGCGCGGCTGGTATGCCGTCCCCGGCGGCCGCCAGTCCCTGCCGACCCTGCGCGCCCGGTTCTGGCCTTGGCCCGCAGCCTGGGCCTACCCGATCTGGACGGCGCCGCGATCCGCCTGGCCGAGCCCCGCCGGTTGACCCAGCACCTCGCCGGCTGGCTGTACCAGCAGACCGGGCCGGACGGCTCGCCGCTGGCCGGTGTCCGGTTCGTCTCCCGGCACGGCGACGAACTCGCGCTGTGGGCGGTGTTCGAACGGGCTGGTGACACCCCCAGGTCCGCTCAACTGCACGAAAGCACCAGCGGTCCGCTCGACCCGTACGACCCCGAGCTCACCCAAGCCCTGCGGCTCCACCGACTCACCTGGACCGGGTGAACCCCGTGCCCGCTCCCGGTCCCTGCCCGGCCGGTCGCTGGCATGGACACGATTCCCCGAGCGGGCTGCTCGCCTGGGACCTGAATGGTTCGTCGACTACGACGCCACCACGTCCAGGGGGGTGGGTAACACAGTCGCGCAGGATCGTGCGCTGGGCGGCATGGTCCGTGTCGCGGTGTGGCACGGTCTCGCGGGGGTCGGGGCTGCCCGTCGCGCCGCAGCCTGGCGACCCGCCGGTTGCCGGGGTCGACAGCCCCACGCTCTCGGGCCGAGACGAACTCACGCCGCGCCGTGAGTGCTCGTCCAGCAGGTTGTCCTTGGTGATGCCGGCGACGCTACGGCCAGGCAGGCTCGCGGCGTCCGCCCGCCGAGTGTCTGTGTCAGTCCCAGGACCGGCAGGGCACTGGCCGACCCGGCCCGATTCGGACACCCTCGGCCGAACGGCGGCCGCCGCCGCGAACCGACGACCGCACCTATGACCACCAGGAGCACCGACATGACTGTCACGCTGATCACCGGGGCGAACAAGGGCCTGGGCTTCGAGACCGCCCGCCAACTCCTCGGGCAGGGACACACGGTCTACCTCGGCGCCCGCGACCCCGACCGGGGGCCGGCCGCCGCGTCCCGGCTAGGCGGCGAGTTCGTGCAGCTCGATGTCACCGACGACGCGTCGGTGGAGGCTGCGCTCATGCTCATCGAGAGACGAGAGGGCTACCTCGACGTGCTCGTCAACAACGCAGGCGTCAGTACCTGGGGGGACGTCAGCGGCCCCGAGGCGCTGCGGGTCTTCGATACCAACGTGATCGGCCTCGTGCGGGTGACGCAAGCGGCACTGCCGCTGCTGCACAAGTCCGCCAACCCGGTCGTGGTCAACGTCTCGAGCGCGCTCGGCTCCTTCTGGGCCGTCACCAACCCCGAGCGGCGGCAGTTCCATCACCCCGCCATCGTCTACGGCGCCAGCAAAGCGGCTGTCTCGATGCTCACCGTGCAGTACGCAAAAGCGTTCCCGAACATCAAGTTCAACGCCGTCGAGCCGGGCTTCACCGCCACCGATCTCACACCGATCAGCAGCCAAGGCCAGCCCGTCGAGGACGGCGCGCAGATCATCGTGCGGATGGCCGGCATCGGCCCCGACGGCCCCACCAGCACCTTCGAGGAGAACGACGGCCCGCTCGAGTGGTGAGGAGCACGAGCAAGCGCGAGCATCAGCGTTAACCTCGCCGACGGCTCGGCGAGGTGGACCCAGAAGGCGATGCTCGGTCGCGCAGGTTTGCGCAACACCCCTGGCCGTCGTGGACAACGACGGCGGGATCGGTCCGCTCACAGCCGCCCAGAAGCACAGCGACGACCTCGCCGTGCACGAGATGAGACGGGCCTGTGCAGGCATATTGCCTGGGTCCGTGCTTAGGCGGTCGCGAGCAGGGCCCGGGTCTCGGCGACCACTCGATCGCTGAACGCGGGGTCGCGCACCTGCTTGGAGCCAAGCATCGGCGTGCCGTTCTCGTCGTAGTACACGCCGGTGGCGGTTGAGTCGTCGGTCAAGACCTTGGTGATCACCTGGGCTGCCCGCTTCGGGGTGCTCCAGTATTTGATCAAAGGCGCCAGGGGGGACAGGACGTACTTCGACACGAACCGCAGGCCGGCGCCCGCGTCGCGGCCAAGGCCGCTGCCGGGGCTGAACCCGGGTTCGACGGCGTTGAACCGCAGACGTGGAGTCTCTCGCGCGAACGCCAGAACGGTGGCGAGGTTGCCCTGCTTGGAGGTCGCGTACGCGTCCATGCCTGGCCTGGAGGCGCCGCCCGGCTTCCACTGGCCGCGGGCGCTGGCCTCAGCCGAGAGATAGCGCCCGCCCCGGAAGCCGGCGACCCGGGCAGGTCTGCGCTCGGGGTCCTCGGCTCCGGAGCAGACGAACACCACGTGGGCCCCGTCGGGCAGGTGCGGGACGAGCGCCTCGGTGAACGCGAACGGACCGAGGTGGTTCGTCGCGTAGGCAAGGTCCCAGCCGTGCGGCGTCGTCTGGCCCTCGAGCGGAAACGTGCCCGCGTTGTTGAGCAGGCCGGCGATCGGCACGTCGAGGGCGAGGACCTCGGCGGCCGCCCGCCGCACGCTCGCGACATCGGAGAAGTCCGCGACGACCGACTCGGCGCGGCCGTCTGTCGCGTCGATCTCCTTGCTGACCTCAGCCAGCTTGTCCGGGTCGCGGCCGACGAGCACAACGGTGCCGTGCGCCGCGAGTTGCAGGGCGGTGGCACGGCCGATGCCGGTCGTCGGTCCGGTGACGATCCACGCCCTCTTGAGCGTTCCTCTGTCCGCGTTCTGCTCCGTCATGGGACGAGTATCGGCCCGGAGCCGCTGACCAGACAGTCGTCTAGTTGTCGTAGGACTGGCAGGGCCAGGACACGGCCGCCCGCCGCTCTCAGTCGACGAGCTGCTGCGTGCCGAGAACGACGGCCAGCGCCAAGCGCTCCGCGTCCTCAGAACCGGGCTCGGCGGTGTAGACCATGAGCCGCACGTCGTCGGTGGCGACGAGCAGGACGTCGCAGTCCAGGGTGACAGGGCCGACCGCGGGGTGCTCGATCACCTTGCGCTTGGACTGTCCCCGGTGCGGCTCGGCGTGATCCCGCTTCCACAGGTCGGCGAAGCACGAGCTGTGCGCGGCGAGCTCGTGGAGGAGTTCGCGGAGCTGCCGGTCCGACGGGTACCGCGACGCAGTCCGGCGCAGGTCGGCGACCAACCCCGCCCGCAGCTCCGCCTGCTCCTGCGGTGAGTGGACGACGCGGTTGCCTGGGCCGACGAAGGTGCGCCACAGCGCGTTCCGCTCCAGACCCTGCCAGGCAGTCGTCTCGCCCATGAGCGCGTCGTACGGCGCGTTGGCGGCGAGCAGTGTCCAGGTCGCGTCGGACACTGCGGCCGGCGTGTCGGCCAGCCGGTCGAGCAGCCGCTGCACGCTCGCCGTGATCCGGGACGGCACAACGTCCCGGCCCGGCACAACATGCCCGGCCAGCTCGAACAGCAGCTCCCGCTCAGAGTCGACGACCCTCAGCGCGCGGGCCAGCGCCTGGACCACCTGCAGCGAGGGCGACCTCGCCCGGCCCTGCTCGAGCCGGGTCAGGTAGTCAGCCGAGATGCCGGCCAGCCCAGCGAGCTCCTCCCGCCGCAGCCCGGACGCCCGACGCCGGCCGCCGGCCGCCGGCCGGCAAGCCGACCACCGCCGGCGAGACCCGGTCCCGCCAGCGGCGGACCGTCCGACCGAACTCCCACGCCTCCACCGCTTCAGTGTCGCTGCCCACCACAGCGCTGTCCTGGCCCTGGCAGTCCCACGACGACGAGGGCGCGCCTCGTCGTCGAGCGTGTCCAGGCATGCATGGGTCAAGCAACGGCGACCCGTAGCCGGATCCTCCACCGGGCAGTCACCGACGGCGCACCTTGCTCGAAGCGGGCACCGGCGGTCCCTCCGACGAGGCAGGGTCGCCGTCGGGCCCTGACACGCTGCCGCTACAGCCAAAGGATGGGCGTCTGTCGGGCGAGAGGGCAGTTGCGAGGCGACTCGTCTCAGCAGCCCTGGTGCTGGTCCTGCTTTACGACGTGCCGGCGGAAGCGCAGGCGCTGTTCCAAGCGGCGCACCGGCCAGGCAGCACCTGGTCGTGAGCAGCCCGGCGGCCTGGCCAGACGTACCGGCTCGGACCGCTGTTGTTCGCTTTGCATTGTCCTGATCGTGGCCTGGCCTGCTTAGCGTCGGCCCGTCGTCGCGGCACCTGGTCGCGACAGCAACCAGGAGGCCCTGTGAGGACACGCTCACGCACCCTGCTGCGCGGCGCCGGTGTCGGCGCTGCGCTCAGCCTGCTCGGTACAGCCACGGCACTCGGCGCGGGTGCACCCACCACGGTCGGTCCGCGCAGCGACGGTACGGCCGTCGCAGCGACCGGTCACCGGATCACCCCTGTCGGTCGCCAGACCGAGCTGGGCGACCTGCCCCTGGGCCAGGCGCTCTCACCCGACGGCCGCACGCTGCTGGTCAGCAACGACGGCCAGGGGACGCAGTCCCTGCAGATGGTGGACGTCGCCCGCGGTCGGATCGCGCAGACCCTGCCCTACGCCACACCGAAGTCGCTGTTCGTCGGAGTCGCGTTCAGCCCGGACGGGCGCAGCGCCTATGCCAGCGGCGGCGGCGACAACAAGGTGCACCGCTACTCCGTAGCCGGCCAGCAGCTCACCGAGCTGCCGTCGTTCGCGCTGCCGACGACTGCGCCCGGGAGCACCGCCAAGATCCAGCCGTTCCCGGCCGGGCTCGCGGTGACCCCGGACGGCAGCCGCCTGGTGGTCGCGGACCACCTCGCCGACGCGGTCAGCATCATCAACGTCGCCACCGGCGCCGTGAGCACCACCGCGGTCGGCCACGCACCCCGAAGCGTGACGCTGAGCGGGGACGGTCGCACCGCCTGGGTGACCAACGAGGGCGGCGAGACCGTCTCTGTCCTGGACGTCTCGGGCGCTGCACCCGTGCTGACCCACACCACGACGGTGGGGACGCACCCGGTCGCCTCCGCGTTCGACCCGCGCACCCAGCGGCTGTACATCGCCGACGCCGAGAGCGACCAGGTCAGCGTCCTGGACGCGCGCACGTCTCAGCTGATCACCACCTTCGACCTCGCTCCGTACAAGGGAGCGCAGGTCGGCGTCAACCCCAGCGACCTCGCGCTCAGCAAGGACGGCAAGACCCTTTACGTCACCGGCGCCGGCAACGACGACGTCGTGGTGCTGGACACCAAGCGGGGCCGCATCAGCGGTGCGATCCCGACCGGGTGGTACCCGAGCGCCGTCACGGTCGCCGGCAACTTCCTGCTCGTCGCCAGCGCCAAGGGCCTGGGCGCGGGGCCGAACGACGGCCCCGGCTACCCCAACCCGTACTCGAAGACGCCGACCAGCCCCTCGCAGTACGCCGGTTCGATGATTGTCGGGACCCTGTCCACCCTGGCTCTGCCCGGCCACCGCGAGCTCAGCCGCGGAGCGAAGCAGGTCTACCGCAACAACGACTTCGACGCCGCGAAGAGCCGGCAGCACAAGCCCTCGCCGATCAAGCACGTGATCTACGTCGTGCAGGAGAACCGCACCTACGACCAGGAGTTCGGCTCGCTGGGCAAGGGCAACGGTGACCCCTCGCTGAACCTGTTTGGCGACGAGTCGGCGACCAACAGCCGGGCACTGCAGCGCCAGTACGTCACGGTCGACAACTTCTTCGCCGACGCCGAGATCAGCGCCCAAGGCTGGAACTGGACAGTCGCGGCCGGCTCGCCGCTGTTCTCGGAGTCGCTCTGGCCGTCGAACTACTCCGACCGTGGCGCTCCCTACCCGTCGGAGAACGCCGACCCGGCCATCGCGCCGAACCGCAACCCCAAGGACGCCTACCTGTGGGACCGCCTGGCCGACAAGGGCATCTCGTTCCGCAACTACGGCTTCTACGTCAAGACCACCGCGGGCAACGTCAACACCGGTTATGGCCCGGTGCTGAACGCCCAGACCGACCACTCCTTCCGCGGCTTCGACATGTCCTGCCCGGACAACAGCGACACCTTCACGCCGCGCAAGGCGGACTGCGGCACCTCGCGGTATGACTCGTGGAAGACCGAGTTCGACGGGTACGTCGCCCGCGGTGACCTGCCGACGATGGAGTTCGTCCGGCTGCCCACTGACCACACCTCCGGGACGCGGCCGGGCTTCCCGACCCCCCGCGCCTACGTTGCCGACAATGACCTGGCACTGGGTCGCCTGGTCGACAACGTGACGCACTCCAAGTACGGCAAGGACACGGCCATCTTCGTCACCGAGGACGACGCCCAGAACGGGCCGGACCACGTTGACGCGCACCGCACGCTGGCGCAGGTGATCAGCCCGTACACGCGGACCGGTGCGGTCGACTCGAACCTCTACACGACTGCCTCGATGCTCCGCACGATGGAGCAGATCGTCGGCATCGGCCCGCTGACCCAGTTCGACGCGCAGGCCCCGGCGATGACCGGGACCTTCACCAAGCACCCCGACCTCACGACGTACGCCGCGGTGCGGCCGCAGTACGCAGGCAACGAGACCAACTCGGCTACCGCGCCGATGGCCGCGGTCTCGGCCCGCCAGCCGCTGGGCAAGGAGGACCGGGTCAACGAGAAGACCTTCAACGAGGCGATCTGGAAGAGCGTCAAGGGTGCTAAGTCGCAGATGCCGGCGCCGCGGCACGCTGCCGGAATGCCTATAGACGACTGAGTCATGACACGACCGACCCCGGCAGCCACCCTGCCGGGGTCGGTCGTGCGATGGCAGCCGCGGTCCCTGCGACGTCCCGGCCGTAGGATGTTCACGTCTTTGCTAGAACAACTGCAGCGGCTTGCTGCTACTGCCGTACGCACGTCGTCGTCCTTGACTCACGACACGTGCGAGATCGACCAGGCGAGCGTGAAGGGTTCCTGCTGGTGGGTGCTGCTGCGTTTCTCGCGCTCTCGGTGTTCTTGGCGTGCTGCGTGGAGGCCGTGGAGGCCTTGACGGTCGTGCTTGCGACGGGAGTGACGCGCGGTTGGCGCTCCAGTCTGTACGGGGTGGCAGCCGGGGTCGCGGCGTTGGCCGTGCTCATCGCGGCGCTGGGACCAGCCGTCACCCGCATCCCGCTGTCGAGCCTGCGCGTCGTGGTCGGGGGCCTGCTTTTGGTGTTCGGCCTGCAGTGGCTGCGCAAGGCGGTGCTGCGCGCCGCCGGTCTCAAGGCATTGCACGACGAGCAGGCGCTGTTCGACAAGCAGGTCGCGCAGGCCAAAGACCAGACGGTGCGCGGTGCGGGCATCGACCGGTATGGCTTTGCGCTGTCGTTCAAGTCCGTGCTCCTGGAAGGGCTCGAGGTCGTGTTCATCGTCGTGACCTTCGGCGCGAACCAGGGTGACATCGCCTTGGCGACCCTGGCTGCGGTCGCGGCCGTCGTGGTCGTCGTCGCTGCCGGTCTTGCCGTCCGGGCGCCGTTGTCCCGGGTGCCGGAGAACACCCTCAAGTTCGCGGTCGGGGTGATGCTCACCTCGTTCGGGGCGTTCTGGAGCGGTGAGGGAGTCGGCGTGCAGTGGCCGGGAGCGGATGCGGCGCTGCTCGGGTTGATTGCGGTGATCGGCGGTGGAGCACTGCTGCTCGCGCACCTGGGGCGCCCCGCGGCAAGTAGTCAGCGCGGCAACGCTGAAGCCGTGTCGGTACCGCGGTGAAGGGCCTCCGAGCGGTCGTTGCTGTCGTGATCGATCTGGTGGTCGGTGACTCCTGGCGCGTGAGTCTCGGGATCGTCCTGACCCTGTGCGCGACCGCCTTGTTGGCACACACCGGCGCACCGGCCTGGTGGCTACCTCCGCTGGCAGTCCTGGTTCTGCTCAGCGCCACCGTGGCCGCGGCCAGGCGCGGCCACTCATGATCCCGGCGTCTTGCGGGTGCTGGTGGTCGGTGAGGCCAAGCGCGGCAAGTCCATCTTGACGCGCCGGTGCCTGCTTGAGGTGCGACGCACCTGCGGGCCGCGTTCGAGCGGTGGGTTTGGCGCTGCCCGCGGTGGCGTGGGCCTGCACGCTGCAAGCGTCGAGCGACCTGCAGTCGGTGCGCGGCTCGGTCAGCGTGAACCAGGCATGCCAGGTAGCCCAGGTGCGGCACGTGGCAGCGCAGTCGACTCTGGGGGAATGCACGCGGCCACAGCCGAGCTGCTGCGGGTCCTGGTGGCTCGCGCTCGCCAACACGGCGGGCACATTCCGGTGCGGCCAGCACCTGAGCGGGTCGTGGGTTGGGCTGTTCGGCCGGGCAAGCGGCCTCGCTGGCGCGGCCCCGTCCGAGGCCGCAGCTGCCCTGAACCAGATCCAGGACATGTTCATCGGGGTGCCCCTGGCTGGGGGCAGACGGCTGACGCGGCACGGTCGCCGCGACGCCGCCCCAACAGGACTCCACGTCGGGACAACGCGCTTGCCGCGCCAGCCCGCACAGGTACGCCGACGTGGCGGTGCTCCGGGCGTAAGGGCATCTGGCCACTTCGGGGGTTCTCATGTCCGTTGCACGGCACCTGACTAAGACACCATCAATGCTCGAAGCCGGCGTCAGAGAGCGCCTTCTCGATGCGCGTACGGTGGGACTGCTCCCACTGCTCGAGGGACTCCAGCGCCTCCTTGTCCAACCTGGCTCGGGCCGTAGCCAGCGTGTCGCCACTCCTCGGGGCAGGAGTGACGACCACGCCATCCTCGTCCGCCGTCACGATGTCGCATGGCCTCACCATGACACCACCGCAGTGCACAGGGACTTGGAGCTCCCCGAGCTCGGACTTGCTCCCGGGAATGGGGATGACCCCTCGCGCGAAGACCGGAAAGCCCGCCTGCCGTACCTCCGCCACGTCGCGGATGAGGCCGTCGAGCACGAACGCGGCCACACCCCGGCTTTGCGCCACAGCGCATACGTTGCCGCCAGCGAGAGCGAAATCCAGGTCGCCGGACTCCACAACAATGATCGAACCGGGGGCCGCCCGGTAGATGGCTGCGTGCAGCATCAGGTTGTCCCCTCTCACGCAGCGCACCGTGAAGGCCGGACCAGCTACCCGTGGCGGCGGAGCCCAGACAGACCGGATACCGCTATCCATCACCTGGGCTCGGCCGAGCACGTCCGCCAGCGTCGTTGACGGGATGGAGGCGAACTCGTTGATCAGCAACATGGCCATCTCCGGGCGTCTTGAGCGCACCGCCGAGATGGCAGATGCGTTCTTCTCAGGGCTGTAGTTCCTTGGTGCTGCCTACTGTGCCCGGTCCGCGAGCTGGCGCACGCGCGCCACGTGCTGCTGCGTGGCGTCAGCGCTTCTTGCTTGGTGGCCGAAGACTGGGCCGCCCGGCACCGTCCAGGAGGTGGCGCTGTATCTCATCGGGGTGCCCACGGCGTTCGTCCAGCCAACCGCGGATGTGCCTGGCCCAGGAGACTTCCAGGGCCAGGCCATTGAGCTCGAGAGTCATCAGTAGCAGGAGCCGGTCGGTGTGTTCGCGGTTCTCGAACCCGGCGCGCCGCGGCCAGATGCGTAGCTTCACCTCACGCAACTGCGCTTCGAGCCGCCCAGGGTTCGGCGTAACTCCGTGCTGCGCAGCGGGGGCTGGGCGGCGAAGTGCAGCGCAGTGATCGACGACGCCGAGCCGTCAACCCCAACGACGATCAGCGGTCCGGTGCGCGGCAGGTCTGGCGGGTGGCTCATGATGCCTCCTGGACAGCAGGCGGTGCAGGCTCACGTGTGGCTTGATGGGCGGGCCAGAGCGCGAGAACGTTGACAACGGCGAGCGCGCCAACGAGCCATGCCCCAGCACGTCGGTAAGCGACTGCACGCCAGGCCGATGGGAAGATTGCTGCCGTACCCGGCCGCCGGATGTCAGAGTCGGGCCACTGCCAGGCCGAGGACGGCCGCCGTGGTGCACAGCGCGAGCGTGCCCAGCAGGTTGAACGCAGCAAGGGTGGCCCGGCCCTCCTGCCCGAGGCGGACGCTGGCGAATGAGGCCGTCGAGAACGTCGTGAACCCGCCGCAGAAGCCGGTCCCCAGCACTGTCCTCCAGGCGTCCTGGACCCCGTCGAACAGCACCAGGCCTGTCAGCAAACCCAGAAAAAGACTGCCAGCGATGTTGATGAGCAGCGTTCCCAGCGGGAAGGCCCCGGAACGGCGAGTTGACACGGCGCCGTCGACGTACATCCGAGCCGTGGCTCCCAGACCGCCGCCGAGCGCGACGCCGCAGACCAACGCAGCGCTCATCGCCCGTCCGTCCCGGAGCTGAGCTCGTCCGCCACATGGAAGGAGTCAGGATCGATCTCGCTGGTCGCGACGGCTTGCTCTGGAACTGCATGCTTCGCGCGGCGCCCCGTGCGGTGGCCCACTGCCGCCGCCGCGATCCCCGCAGCAGCCGCCAGGAACCCAGCTGCTGCACTGCCCAGCCCGTACAGGGCGCCGAGACCGGCGTGACCGTCTCGTCCCAGCACCGTCACCTCGACCGCCAGGGTCGAGTAGGTCGTGAACGCCCCCAGTACGCCGGTGCCGATCCCTAAGCGCAGCAGCCGCCGACCACCCTGGTCCGGCCCGAGCCGGGCCAGGAGCTCCAGCAGCAGCCCGAGTGCGAACGCACCCAGCACGTTCGTCACGAACGTCGCGGTTGGAAAGCCGTCGCGTGAGGTGGTCAGGGCTCCAGCCAAGCCACATCTCAGGAGTGCCCCGATGGCGCCTCCGATCGCGACCAGAACCGGCGCGCCAGGTCGGACGTGCGGCGGCCGGGGGAGAACCGCGTCGGAGTCCACCGGCAGCTCAGGGCGCGGGTCACCGGCCGCATGGCCTCGGCGGGGGGTATCAGACATGATCCTCCTACGACAGTGTCGTAGGGACCGTCAGCCGACCATCTGAGTCGGCGGTTGCGAGAGCGAGCCCCATCGCTCGCGGGCACCCTACTCCGAGCTCTGCCGGCTGCACGATCGGCGAAAGGGCGACGCTGCGGAGGGGGCGAGACGAAGACATTGGTCATGGACTCGTCGCCTGCTGTTCACCATCGTCACCGAGGGCCGTCACGAGCACCTGATGGGCTCTGCCCATGAACCTCTCCGTCCGCTCGTCCCGCCCCCGCAGACTGCTGCTGGCCGCAGCCGCCGTCGGTCTGGCCGCCTCCGCCACCGCCTCGGTGGCCGGACCCGCGCTCGCCGACAGCGGCTCGTCCGCCAACCACGACCGCCACGGCGGCGGCCCGTCGTACCAGCCGCCGAAGATCAAGCACGTATGGACCATCGTGCTGGAGAACAAGTCCTACGAGGCCAGCTTCACCGGCCTGAACCAGAACTCCTACCTGTGGAAGACGCTGCCGACCGACGGCCTGCTGATGCGGCAGTACTACGGCACCAGCCACTTCAGCCAGGGCAACTACCTGTCCATGGTCTCGGGCCAGGGCACCTCGCCGGGGCCGCAGAGCGACTGCCCGCTCTACAACGAGACCGGGCCGGTGGACAAGGTCGCCGACCAGCAGGCGAAGATCCTCAACGACACGAAGAAGAGTGACGGCACCTACAACAACGGGTCGCTGCAGCCCGGGTGCGTCTTTCCGAGCAGCGTTCAGACGATGTTCAACCAGTTCGACAAAGCTGGTGTGTCCTACAAGGGCTACATGCAGGACATGGGCAACGACCCCAAGCGCGAGGCGTCGACCTGCGGCAACCCGCTGAACTCCCAGCCCGGACCCGCGGTGCTGAACCCCGGCGGTTCCGAGGGCCCGTACGGCCCTGCGCCCGCGAGCTTCACCACGCCGAACCCGGCCACGCCGGACGACGCCTACGTCTCCAAGCACAACCCGTTCCCGTGGTTCCACTCGTTGCTGGACAATGGCGACTGCGCCAAGCACGTCGTACCGCTGGCCAAGAACCTGCTGCGTGACCTGCGGTCGGCCAAGACCGCTCCGGCGTTCTCGTTCATCACGCCGAACAACTGCAGTGACGCGCACGACGCGACCTGCAAGGGCGACAACCTGTCCGGCGGCAGCAACGCTCTGACGGGCAGGAAGAAGAAGCCGATCAACAACCAGGGCGGCCTGTACGCGGGCGACCTGTTCCTCGAGCAGATCATCCCGGCCATCCAGGCCAGCCCGGCCTACCAGGACGGTGGCCTGATCGACGTCACCTTCGATGAGGGCTTCCCGCCGTACACGCAGTACGGCAACTCCATCGCCGACAAGCCGGGCGACGGCGGCCTGGGTACCGACAGCAAGACCGGCAAGTCGGTCATCTCCGAGGCGAACACCGCCCAGTCCATCGTGGCCTGCTGCAACGAGCTGCACGGACCGAACACCACGCAGCCCGGCTTCAGCGCGTTCAACCAGGACACCACCCCCGGCGGTGGTGTCGTGGGCAGCGTGCTGCTGAGCCCCTACATCACGCCCGGATCGGTGAGCGACCAGCCGTACAACCACTACAGCTGGCTGCGCTCGATGGAGGACCTGTTCGGTATCCGCGACGGCGGCACCGACGGCAAGGGCCACCTGGGGTACGCCGGCGCTGATGGCTTGCGCCCGTTCGGCCCGGACGTCTACAACAACCCGCGGGCCAGGGCGCTGCCGATGAAGGAGTCCGGCACCGGAGGCCTGTACGCCGCCGTGGCCAAGCTCGACGACCGCGACCGTCCGGTCTCCTACGCCCCCATCAACGGGACTCCGTGACGGTCGGAACTGCTGTACGCCCGGGCCGGGGTGGTGCTCGTCGCCACCCCGGCCTCCGGGCGTTCCTGACGCTTTCCCCACTGCTGCTGGCCGTCTCCTGCTCGAACGGGGCGGCGCCTGCGGATGCGCCGCCGGCGGACGCCGGCAGATACCCGATCGCCACCGCTCGGCCGCAGTCGGTCGGGTCGGCCTCCGCCGGTCACTACCAGCTCGTCGCCGCCGGGGACCCGGTGCACGTGCAGGTCGGGTCCGCCCGCGTACTCGCCCGCATGACTGGGCCGGAGCTCGACCAGAGCAGCGCCGTGCCGGGCAAACCGCCCGCGACCAGCGCGCCCGGGGTGCTCACGGTCACCCTGGCTTCGGAGCAGGGAACGCTGGACGTGCCGGCCGGCAGCTTTCTCACGTTGGGGGAGCGCCAGGACGCGATCCGCGTGCACGCCGACCACGCCAACCTGCATGTCGCACCCGGGCACCCGGCCACCCTGCACCTGTCCACGACGTTCCGGAGCGGTCACACGACGTTCACCTGGCAGCCGAAGGGCCGGCCGCTGGTCACCTGGGATTTCGTGGTCGAGCTGGACTGAGCCGGGCTCAGCCGCGCTGGTCCTCCAGCCAGTCGAGCCGCCGCAGCACGACGCCCTCCCGCATCGCCCAGGGGCAGATCTCGATCCGGTCCAGGTCGAACGCGGTGAGGGTCTCCAGCGCTACGACGGCACCGGCGAGCAGTTGAGGTGCGCGACTCGCGCTGACGCCGGGCAGGTGTGCGCGCTCGGCCGCCGGCAGCGCGGCCACCGTCGACACGATGCCTTCGAGACCGCGCCGGGTGAGGTAGCGCGGTACCCGGGGGCCCTTGGCGTAGGGCGCCGCCCCGTCCAGTCGGGCCAGCGACCGCAACGTCTTGGAGGTGCCGATGGCACGGTCCGGGAGCCCGAGGGGCTGCACCTGAGCCACGACCGGTGCCAGCTGCTGGCGGACCTTCCCCGTCAGCGCCGTCACAGCCCCCGGCTTGGGGGGATCGCCCGGCAGGTGGTTCCGCGTGAGCCGACCCGCACCGAGGGGTACCGACAGCGCCAGGTCCGGCACTTCGTGCCGCCCGCAGGCGATCTCGAGCGACCCGCCGCCGATGTCCAGGCTCAGCAGCCGGCCGGCGCTCCAGCCGAACCAGCGGCGTACCGCCAGGAAGGTCAGGGACGCCTCCTCCTCGCCGGACAGGACGTCGAGCTCCACGCCGGTGGCGGCGCGCACCTCGGCCAGCGCCCGCGGGCCGTCCCCGGCCTCCCGCACCGCGGAGGTGGCGAAGGCCAGCAGGTCATCGAGCTGCTCCTCCTCGGCGGCGGCCCGGGCGTCCCTGACGGCGGCGACCAGGAGCGCCCGGCCCCGCTCCCCGAGCATCCCGTCCGCGCCGATCAGCTCGGACAGGCGCAGCTCGGTCTTGTGGCTCCGGACCGGGTCGGGGTGCGCGCCGACGTAGGCCTCCACGACCAGCAGGTGAACGGTGTTCGATCCGACGTCGAGCACACCTAGTCGCATGCGGGAAAGTTAGTCCGCGGGACCGCGGTGCCGGACGCTGCGCAGCCGCTCGGCCTGCACGTCCAGTCCCGGCCGGTGGTGCCACACACCCTGGCAGTCCAGCTCCCAGCGCCGCACGTCGTCGGCCAGCAACCGATCCAGCAGCTCGCACAGTTGCGCCCTTGCGGCCGGGTCCTTCACCCGGACGAGGGTCTCGACCCGCCGGTCGAGGTTGCGATGCATGAGGTCCGCACTGCCCATCCACAGCTCGGGCTCGCCGCCGTTGCAGAAGTGCATGATCCGGCTGTGCTCGAGGAACCGGCCCAGGATGCTGCGTACCCGGACCTGCTCGGACAATCCCGGCTGGCCGGGCCGCACCGCGCAGATGCCGCGGACGACGAGGTCCACCGGCACGCCCTTCGCCGAGGCGTCGTACAGGGCGTCGATGACCTGCTCGTCCACGATGCTGTTGGCCTTGATGCGGATGCCGCTCTGCCGACCGGCCGCGGCGTGCTCGGCCTCCCGGCCGATCCGTTCCATCAACCCCGTCCGGACGCCCTGCGGCGCCACCAGCAGGTCGCGGTACTGCGTCTGGTTGCTGTACCCGGTCAGGGCGTTGAACAGGTCGGTGAGGTCGGCACCGAGGTCGGGATCAGCGGTCAGCAGGCCGAGGTCCTCGTACAGCCGGGCGGTGCGCGGGTGGTAGTTCCCGGTCCCGACGTGCGCGTAGCGGCGCAGGCCGCCGCCCTCCTGGCGGATGACCAGCGCGGTCTTGCAGTGGGTCTTGAGCCCCAGCAGGCCGTACACGACGTGGCAGCCGGCCCGCTCGAGCTGGCGGGCCCAGCGGATGTTGGCCTGTTCGTCGAACCGGGCGGTGATCTCGATGACGACGACCACCTGCTTGCCGCTCTCAGCGGCATCGACGAGGGCATCGACCACCGGGGAGTCCCCCGAGGTGCGGTAGAGCGTCTGCTTGATGGCCAGCACCGCCGGGTCGGCCGCCGCCTGCTCCAAGAAACGCTGCACGCTGGTCGAGAACGAGTCGTACGGGTGGTGCACGAGCACGTCGCTCTCCCGCAGGGCGGCGAACACATCGGCCGGTTGCTCGTTGTCCGACAGCAGCGGGTGGGTGGCTGGGACGAACGGGTCGTCCTTGAGCTCGGGCCGGTCCAGCGACGCCAGCTCGTGCAGGGCGGACAGGTCCAGCAGCCCAGGCACCTCGACCACGTCGTGGTGGGTCACGTCGAGCTCGTGCACCAGCAGGTCGAGCACGTGCGGGTCGACCGACTCCCCGACCTCCAGCCGTACGACGGGGCCGAACCGCCGCCGGGACAGCTCGCGCTCCAGGGCCTGCAGCAGGTCCTCGTCCCGGTCCTCCTCGACCTCCAGCTCGGCGTTGCGGGTGATGCGGAAGGCGTGGTGGGCCATGACCTCGAGCCCGGGGAACAGCTGCTGCAGGTGCTCCCCGATCACCTCCTCCAGCGGCAGGAAGCGGTTGCCGTCGCCGCTGACCGGCACCAGGCGCCCCACGTTGTTCGGCACCTTGACCCGGGCGAACCGCTCCAGACCGGTGGCCGGCTCGCGGACCAGGACCGCCAGGTTGAGCGACAGGCCGCTGATGTAGGGGAAGGGGTGTGCCGGATCGACCGCGAGCGGCGTGAGGACCGGGAAGATCTGGTCCCGAAACCACCCGTGCAGGCGGGAGCGCTCGGCGCCCGGTAGGTCCGCCCAGCTGACGATCTCGATCCCTGCCTCGGCGAGCGCCGGCTGCACCTGGTCCAGGAAGCAGCGGGCGTGGGCCTGGGCCAGTGTGCGGGCCTTGTCCCTGATGCGCACCAACCGCTCGCGGGTGCTGAGCCCGTCCACGCTGCGGACCCCGAGGCCGGTCTCCTCCCGGCGGATCAGACCGGCGACCCGGACCATGAAGAACTCATCGAGGTTGGTGGCGAAGATGGCCAGGAACTTGGCCCGCTCCAGCAGCGGCACGTCGGGGTCCTGGGCCAGTGCGAGCACCCGCTCGTTCCAGTCCAGCCAGGAGATCTCCCGGTTCAGGAATCGGGCGGGGCTGTGGGCCAGCTCGCTACCCCGCGTGCTGGTCGGGACCGTGTCCACGTCGCTCACCCGGCTGATCCTGCCAGGAGCGGGCCGGTGGGTGCGGGCCGGGAGGTGCTGGCTGGTGTACGGGCCGGCGCGGGCCCAGGGCCGGCGCCGCCGCGACGCCGTGGCATCCTGCCCGGACGGCCCCGTGATCCGGGCGACGTATATCTGAGGAGCCCCCACCCGTGGCAGCCCGGCAGTCCGCGCTCGACTCCGCCCTGTTCCAGCTGGCGCAGGCGGTCGAGGTCCTGGGCCTCGACGACGGCCTGCACGCGCTGCTCGCCACCCCGCGCCGCTCGCTCGAGGTCGCCGTACCGCTGCGGCGCGACGACGGCAGCCTGGAGGTGCTGAAGGGCTACCGGGTCCAGCACAACCTGTCCCGGGGGCCGGCCAAGGGAGGGGTGCGGTTCCACCCGGACACCGATTTGGCCGAGGTCCGCGCCCTGGCCATGTGGATGACCTGGAAGTGCGCGCTCATCGGCGTGCCCTACGGCGGCGCGAAGGGCGGGGTGGCGGTGGACCCGCGCGTGCTGTCGCGCAACGAGCTGGAGCGGGTGACCCGGCGCTACGCCAGCGAGATCATGCCGATCATCGGCCCGGAGAAGGACATCCCGGCCCCCGACGTCGGCACCGACGAGCAGACGATGGCCTGGATGATGGACACCTACTCCATCCACTCCGGCTACACCGTCACGGGGGTGGTGACGGGCAAGCCGGTCAGCATCGGCGGTTCCCAGGGACGCGGCGGGGCCACGAGCCGGGGCGTCATGCACGCGACCTTCAGCGCCCTGGAGCAGGCGGGGGTGGACCGCCGGGGCGCCCGGGTCGCGGTGCAGGGCTTCGGCAAGGTCGGCGGGCTGGCGGCGCAGTACCTGCACGATGCCGGCTGTCTCGTGGTCGCCGTCAGCGACGTGGCCGGCGGTGTGCTGAACACGCGCGGCCTGGATCCGCTGGCGCTGCTGCGGCACCTGCGCAGCGGGGCGCCGAGCGTCGTGGGGTACCCCGGCACGGACGCGATCAGCAACGCCGACCTGCTCGAGCTCGACGTGGAGGTGCTCGTCCCCGCCGCGCTGGAAGGCGTCCTGCACGACGGCAACGCCGACCGGGTCCGGGCCCGGTTCGTCGTCGAGGGGGCGAACGGTCCGACGACACCCGACGGCGACGCGGTGCTCGAGTCCCGGGGCGTGACGGTCGTGCCGGACGTGCTCGCCAACTCCGGCGGGGTCGCGGTCTCCTACTTCGAGTGGGTGCAGGACCTCCAGGCCTACTTCTGGACCGAGGACGAGGTGAACGACCGGCTGAGGGTGCTGATGGAGCGGGCGTACGGCGAGGTGTCCGCCCTTGCCGCCGAGAAGGCGATCTCGCTGCGGACCGCCGCGCAGGTCATCGGGGTGGGCCGCGTGGCAGATGCTCACCGCACCCGCGGGTTGTACCCCTGACGGCACGTGGGTGTGGCACCATCGGCAGCGAACCACACGGTTGTCATTCGCCTGTCATTCGCTCGCCGGAGGCCTCATGGACGTCGCGCGCACCCTGCCCCCCGCCCCGGTCGACCACGCCGCCCAGCTCAGTGAGCGCGATCGCGACGTGCTCACCTTCGAACGCCAGTGGTGGAAGTACGCCGGCGCCAAGGAGCAGGCCATCAAGGACCTGTTCGACATGAGCGCGACCCGCTACTACCAGGTGCTCAACACCCTGATCGACCGGCCGGAGGCGTTGGTCGCCGATCCGATGCTCGTCAAGCGGCTGCGTCGCCTACGTACGACGCGGCAGCGCAACCGCTCCGCCCGTCGCCTCGGGATGGACACCTGACCGGCGGTCCCGGTCGATCGGGCGACCACGACTGGGGCTTTCCACCCGTCGAGCCGGCCGAGGCCGAGCAGCAGCAGGCGGTCGCCACCGGCGCCGACCCCTGGTGGCTCGCGCAGGCCGTTGCCCATGCCGCAGCCAAGGCGAACCTGCCCGCGCAGCCGCAGGAGACCGGGTCCGCCGGGAGCCGGCCGATGCAGCCCAGGCCGACCGGGGTCGGCCCCCGCCAGCTCCAGCCAACTCAGCTCCAGCCAACGGCTCCTGCGGTCGACGAGCCGTCCTTGGTCCTTCCTGCGGCAGCGGCCAGCGCGTACGACGGGGAACGTCCGTTGCCCCCTGGTCGGACCGGTGCTGTGGCGCTTGCCGCGCGCGGCCCGGTCCGCGCTCTGGCCGGTGCGGGCCTTGCGGTGGCCGGTGTGCTGCTCGGCGTCGCTGCCCTGCTCTGGCTGGCCGGGGACACCCAGGCTGGTAGCCCGGTGGTCTCTCCCGGCGTGGTCATCGCGGGCCAGGCGCCAGCGGCAGCGCCCGCACCACCGACTCGGCAGGACCCCGCCCGGCTCGCGCCGACCCGAACTCCGACGACGGCGGCCACCCCGAGCCGGCCGACGCCGACTCAGGGCTCGACAGCCCAGGGCTCGGCCGCGACGCCCCCGCTCACCGTGCTGAACAACTCGCGCCGGCGCGGTCTGGCCGTGAGCGCCGCCGGGCGGTTCCGCGCCGGGGGCTGGCCAGTCGCCGAGACCGGCGGCTTCACTGGGCGGCTGCGCACGACCACCGTGTACTTCGGGCCGGGCCAGCGGGTCGCGGCCGAGCGGCTGGCCGCGCGCTTCGGCCTGCCTCGGGTACTTCCCCGCTTCGCCGGCCTGCCCGGAGCAGGGCTGACGGTCGTGCTGACCCGCGACTACGCCTGACCGTGGCCCTGCCGGTACCCGGGACCGCTGCCGGGCTCGCCGGGGCCTGATCGTGGGCCTGCCGGTACCCGGGACCGCTGCCGGGCTCGCCGGGCTCGCCGCCCTGCTTGCCGAGCCGGGTCGGGCCTTGCTAGCGCTGGACTACGACGGCACCCTGGCACCGGTCGTGCCCCGGCCGCAGGATGCCGTGCCGCAGCCCGGCGCGCTGGACGCGCTGCACCTGCTCGCCGGCCGGGTCGGCTCGCTCGTGCTGCTCACCGGCCGTCCGGCCGCGGCCGTCGTGGAGCTGGGCGGCCTGCATGACGTACCCGGTCTCACGGTCCTCGGGCAGTACGGCGCCGAGCGCTGGTCGGCCGGGCGCACCAAGCGCGCCGCCGCGCTGCCCGGCGTGGCGGTGGCCAGAACCGAACTGCCCGGGTTGGTGGCCATGGAGGGAGCCGTCGTGGAGGACAAGGGGTCGGCGCTGGTCGTGCACACCCGCCGCTGCTCGGACCCCGCCGGCGCCCTCCTGCGGCTGCGGGCCCCCGTCGCCGCCCTCGCCGACCGCACCGGCCTCGCGCTGCACGGCGGTCGCCTCGTGCTCGAGCTGCGGCCGCCGGGTCACGACAAGGGTGCAGCGCTGCTCGCGGCCGCGCACGGGTGCACGTCCGTGGCCTTCGCCGGGGACGACGTCGGCGACCTTCCGGCGTACGACGCGGTGGACCGACTGCGCACCGCCGGCGTCCCCGGGCTACTGGTCTGCAGCGACAGCGAGGAGGTGCCCGAAGCCCTGCGCGACCGGGCCGACCTCGTCGTGGCCGGCCCCCTGGGCGTGGTCGCGCTGCTGCAGGACCTCGCCACCGCCCTCACCGCCCCTCCTCCGCCGATCAAGGCGAAAGGCCCATGATCAGCACGACGATCATGGGTTTTCTGCCTTGATCGGCGGGGAGGGTCAGGGGGGTAAGGGTCAGGTCGGGTTGGGGGCGTCAGTCCAGGGCTGACAGTTGGGTGGCGAGCCAGGCGGATGGCGGCAGTGCGGAGGCGGCGTTGGCGAGCCGGTCGCAGCGCGCGCGCCGCTCGGCGTACGGCATGAGCAGGGCCTGGTGCAGCGCCGCCGCGATCTGCGCGACGTCGAAGGGATTCACCAGCAGCGCGTCCGTTCCCAGCTCATCGGCCGCGCCGGCCTCCCGCGACAGCACCAGGGCCACCCCCTCGCGCGAGAGCACCGGACCCTCCTTGGCCACCAGGTTCATGCCGTCGCGCACCGGGTTGACGATCAGGACGTCGGCCAGGGCGTACGCCGCGAGCGAGCGCGGGTAGTCGTCGGCGACCTCCAGGTGCACCGGCGACCAGTCGGCGGTCGCGAACTCCTCGTTGACCTCGCGGGCCACCCGCTGGACTGCGGCGGTGTACTCGCGGTACTCGGGCAGGTCGTGTCGCGACGGGTAGGCGAACGCCAGGTGCACCACACGGCCGCGGTGCTCCGGCCAGGTGCGCAGCAGCTCCCGGTAGGCGTGCAACCCCCGCACGATGTTCTTGCTCAGCTCGGTGCGGTCGATCCGCAGCAGCAGCTGGCGGTCCCCGACCAGGGCCTGTACGCCGAGGCGCCGGCCGACGACGTCGGGTTGCGCCGCCCGCGCCAGCAGCTCCGCCCGGTCCACGCCGAGCGGGTGCACGCCGACCCGCGTCACCCGCCCCTCGTAGGACACGCCGCCGGCGACCTTTTCCGCGCCGAGCAGCAGGGTGCAGCAGCGGGTGAACGCATCGGCCCAGCGGGCCGCGTGGAAGCCGACCGCGTCCGCGCCCAGCAGGCCGGTCAGCAGGTCGTGCACCACCTCGTCCGGCAGCACCCGGAACAGCTCCGGCGGCGCCCATGGCGTGTGCGTGAAGTGCCCGATGCGCAGGTCGGGCCGCAGCTCGCGCAGCTGCCGGGGGGTGAGCGAGAGGTGGTAGTCCTGCACGAGCACCCGCGCGCCCGGCGCGGCTTCGCGGGCCAGCGCCTCGGCGAAGACCCGGTCGTAGGCGGTGTAGGCGGTCCACTCGCGGTGGCTGTGGCTGTCGAAGCTCGGCGTCCGGGACAGGTCGTGGAGCAGGTGCGCCACGAACCACAGCGCGCCGTTCGCCACCCGGTTGTACGCCCGGTCGAAGGTGACCGGGTCGTGTTCGAGCATCTGCACGCCGGGCGGGAGCAGCCCGGCCCGGGCCGCAGCCCGGTCGCTGTCGGACAGCGCCGCGCACAGCCACAGCGTCGGTTCGGACGACGGCCCGGGCCGGCCGGACAGCGCCGACACCAGGCCACCGGCTCCGCGGCGCTCCACGAGCTGGTCCGCCTCGTTCCGGACGTAGGAGACCGGGCCGCGGTTGCTGGCGATGAGCAGTCGAGGGGCGCCCACGGCCGCAGGCTAACCAGCCGCCGTACACTGCTGCTCACAACTGCACAGCACGCTCATCCCGAGGGGCACCAGGGACACGGCCCGACGACGCCCCGGCAACCAGCGCACTCGCGCCAGGTGCCAACTCCGTCCCGCGACTGCGCGGGGAAGATGAGGAGACCACCATGACCACGCTGACCACCCTGACCCCATGACCACTCTGGCGACGCCGGCGGCGTTCACCGACAGCCCCGCTACCGGTTTGCGTTGCCGCGAGTGCGGCAACCACGTACCCCTGGCTCCGGTCCACGTGTGCGATCAGTGCTTCGCCCCGCTCGAGATCGCCTACGACGAGGACCGGCTGCGCCTGGTCACCCGCGCGTCGATCCAGGCCGGCCCGCAGACGATCTGGCGCTATGCCGGGCTGCTGCCCGCCGGCCAGGACCTCGCCACCCGCGTGGATCTCGGCGCCGGGATGACCCAGCTGCGCAACGCTCCGAACCTGGCCCGCGCGCTCGGAATGCGCAAGCTCTGGATCAAGGACGACAGCGGGAACCCGACGCACTCGTTCAAGGACCGGGTGGTGTCGGTCGCGCTGTCGGCTGCCAGGGCGTTCGGCTACACGACGGTCTCGTGCGCCTCCACCGGCAACCTGGCCAACTCCGTCGCCGCCCACGCCACCCGGGCCGGGCTCAGGAGCATCGTGTTCATCCCGAGCGACCTCGAGCAGGGCAAGGTCGTGCAGACCGCGGTCTACGGCCAGACCTTGGTGGCCGTCGAGGGCACCTACGACGACGTCAACCGGCTGTGCAGCGAGGTCGCGGAGTACGAGGACTGGGCGTTCGTGAACGTCAACGTCCGGCCCTACTACGCCGAGGGCAGCAAGACCCTCGGGTACGAGGTGGCCGAGCAGCTCGGCTGGCGCCTGCCGCAGCAGGTCGTCATCCCGATGGCGTCCGGCTCGTTGCTGACCAAGATCGACAAGGCGTTCCAGGAGTGGGCGCGCCTCGGCCTGGTCGAGGGCTCGCCGTACAAGGTGTTCGGCGCCCAGGCGACCGGCTGCTCGCCGATCGCCACCGCGTACGAGAACGGCTGGGACAGCGTCCGTCCGGTCAAGCCGCAGACCATCGCCAAAAGCCTCGCGATCGGCAACCCGGCCGACGGCCCTTACGCCCTGGACGCGGTACGACGCACCGGCGGCGCCATGGGCCATGTCAGCGACGAGCTCGTCGTGGAGGGCATCCGCCTGTTGGCCGAGACAGAGGGGTTGTTCGCCGAGACGGCAGGCGGCGTCACGGTCGCGACGCTGCGCCAGCTGCTCGCCGTCGGAAAGGTCGACCCCGACGCCGAGACGGTGCTGTACAACACCGGCGACGGGCTCAAGACGATCGACGCGGTGGCCGGGCTGGTCGGGCCGACAGCGACCATCGCGCCGTCGTACAAGGCATTTGTCGCGAGTGGTGCGGGGCAGGGGACAGCCTCTGGCGCGGGGCAGGGGACAGCCTGAGGGGAGCGCGCCGCCCGCTGAGCCGGACCGGCATCGCTGCGGCGGGCGCGGTGGCCGCAACGGTGCTGCACGCCGCCGTACTCGCGCCTCGGCGCCTGCGCGTGCTCGACGTTCCGCTGGCGCCCCCCGGCTGGCCGGCGGCACTGGACGGGCTGCGGGTCGCGGTGGTCAGTGATCTGCACGCCGGCGCGCCGTTCGTCGGCGTGGGCCGGGTCCGGGAGGTGGTGCGCAGGGTCCTGGCCGCGCGTCCCGACCTGGTGCTGCTGCTCGGCGATCACCTCGCCGACGTCGCCCTGGGGCGGCACGTCAGCCCGGACGAGCTGGCCAGCGCGCTGTCCGGGCTCGCCGAGGTGCCCGTCGTCGGCGTGCTCGGCAACCACGACTGGTACGCCGGGGGCAACCGCGTGCGCGCCGCCCTGGAAGCCGTCGGCCTGCCCGTGCTCGAGGAGTCCGCGGTACCGATGCTCGACGGCCGGCTGTGGGTCGCGGGGGTCGGCGACCTGTGGGAGCGCTCGCCGGATGTGGGCGCGGCGCTGGCCGGCGTACCCGAAGGTGCTCCGGTCGTGCTGCTGACCCACAACCCGGACGTCGCGCTGGGGGTGCCGCCGCACGTGCAGCTGGTGCTGGCCGGGCACACCCACGGCGGTCAGTTCCGGCTGCTCGGCCAACCGGTGCACCGGATCAGCGAGCGCACCGGCAACCGCTTCATGCGGGGCTGGTACGCCGAGCTCCGGCTGTACCTCACGTCCGGTGTGGGGTCCTCGACCCTGCCGCTGCGGACGGTCGTGCCCGAGGTACCGGTGCTGGTGCTGTCCGCATTCGGCTAAGAGCGCGCCTTGCACTCGGCAGGGCAGAGTGCCAACATGGACCTAGCACTCCAACGTGTTGAGTGCCAGGTCAGGGGTGAGACCGGCAACCCGGTCGTCCGTCGCGGGCACCCACGACCAGCACAGCCCGACTGGGAGGAACCACACGCATGGCAAAGCTCATTGCCTTCGACGAAGAGGCTCGCCGCGCTCTCGAGCGCGGGATGAACCAGCTCGCGGACGCCGTCAAGGTCACCCTCGGCCCCAAGGGTCGCAACGTCGTCCTGGAGAAGAAGTGGGGTGCCCCCACGATTACCAACGACGGTGTCTCCATCGCCAAGGAGATCGAGCTGGAGGACCCCTACGAGAAGATCGGCGCCGAGCTCGTCAAGGAGGTCGCCAAGAAGACCGACGACGTCGCGGGTGACGGCACCACCACCGCCACCGTGCTCGCCCAGGCACTGGTGCGCGAGGGCCTGCGCAACGTCGCTGCCGGCGCGAACCCGATGGGCCTGAAGAAGGGCATCGAGGCCGCGGTCGCCGCGGTCGTCGAGGCCATCGGCACTGCCGCGAAGGACGTGGAGACCAAGGAGCAGATCGCCTCCACGGCGAGCATCTCTGCGGCCGACCCCACCGTCGGCGAGATCATCGCTGAGGCCATGGACAAGGTCGGCAAGGAGGGTGTGATCACCGTCGAGGAGAGCAACACCTTCGGTCTCGAGCTCGAGCTGACCGAGGGCATGCGCTTCGACAAGGGTTACATCAGCCCGTACTTCGTCACCGACACCGAGCGCATGGAGGTGAGCCTGGACGACCCGTACGTGCTGGTCGTCAACTCCAAGATCGGCTCGGTCAAGGACCTGCTCCCGCTGCTGGAGAAGATCATGCAGTCCGGTCGCCCCCTGATGATCATTGCAGAGGACGTCGAGGGCGAGGCGCTCGCCACCCTGGTCGTGAACAAGATCCGCGGCACGTTCAAGTCCGCCGCGGTCAAGGCGCCCGGGTTCGGCGACCGCCGCAAGGCCATGCTGCAGGACATCGCGATCCTGACCGGCGCGCAGGTCATCTCCGAGGAAGTCGGCCTCAAGCTCGACTCCGCCACGGTGGAGCTGCTCGGGCGGGCTCGCAAGGTCGTCATCACCAAGGACGAGACGACCATCGTCGAGGGCTCCGGTGACACCGACCAGATCGCCGGCCGGGTCAACCAGATTCGCGCCGAGATCGAGAAGTCCGACAGCGACTACGACCGCGAGAAGCTTCAGGAGCGCCTCGCCAAGCTCGCTGGCGGCGTCGCGGTCGTCAAGGTCGGGGCGGCCACCGAGGTGGAGCTCAAGGAGCGCAAGCACCGCATCGAGGACGCTGTGCGCAACGCCAAGGCCGCTGTGGAGGAGGGCATCGTGGCCGGTGGTGGCGTCGCGCTGCTGCAGGCCTCGACCACCGCCTTCGACAAGCTCGACCTCGTTGGTGACGAGGCGACCGGCGCGAACATCGTGCGCCTGGCGCTCGAGGCCCCGATCAAGCAGATCGCGGTCAACGCCGGCCTCGAGGGCGGCGTCATCGTGGAGAAGGTCCGCAACCTGCCGCTGGGTCACGGCCTCGACGCCGCAACCGGTGAGTACGTCGACATGATCAAGGTCGGCATCATCGACCCGGCCAAGGTCACCCGCTCGGCCCTGCAGAACGCCGCCTCCATCGCAGCGCTGTTCCTGACCACCGAGGCGGTCATCGCTGACAAGCCGGAGAAGGCTGCGGCCATGCCCGGCGGCGGCGGTGGCGGCATGGGAGACATGGACTTCTAGGTCCGGCCTGCGCACCAGCTCGGCGTACTCGCCGGGACGCACGAACGTCAGTCTCGACGGGCGGTCTTCTCTACGGAGGGGCCGCCCGTCGTGCTGTCCGCGGCCGCGTGCCTGCCGAGGTCCTTGCCGCTGCACGGGAGATCCCCAGCACCAGGGTGCTCGGGATCTGCTGAAGATCTTGGTACGAAGGGGTGTCCGCGCCGGGCGGTCCCGCTGGAGCTGGCCGGTACGACGGGCAGCCGATACCTGCGCTGATGTCGGCCAGGCCACCCGGCGCGCCTGGCAGAGCATGGAGCACGCGTAGGAGAGGCTCGCCGTGACCTGCTCGTCGTGCCTGGAGGCCCCCATGCCCGTGCCCATCCGCACCATCACGGTTGCCGAGACCGCTGATCAGATCGGCGTCGCACCGTCCCGGGTCCGCGCCCTCATTGCCAGCGGAGTCCTCAGCGCCTCGGCGCAGGAGCCCGACAGCGTCCCCGTCGCCGAGGTGGCTGAGCTGACCCGTCGCGGCGTGGTCCGTGCCGTGGACGTCGCTGCCGTCGAGGGCGCCGTCGACCGGGCCCTGCGTCGCCGCCTGCCTGCGCTGCTCGAGGCCGGACTCGGCGCAGGACTCGCGCCGCTGTCCCGTGAGGTTGCCACGGCCTTGGCCGACGTCGAGCTGAGCGTCGAGCAGCTCGCAGCGGCGCACGAGCGGGCCCGGGCGGCCGAAGCCGCGCTGTCCGAAGCCCGCGCCGAGGTGGCGGACCTACGAGGGCAGCTGGTATCGCTCGCTGCCCAGCCGACGGGGCTGTTCCGCCGCCGGCGCAGCAATGCTGTGGTCATCGCCTAGCCCCCACCACCGCCCAGCCCTATCACCAACGAGCCAGCACCGACGAGCAGCACCAGCGGGTACCGCAGGATGGGGTGCATGGACACGCGCGGCGGCAGCGAACGGGACTGGCGGGCACTCGCACCGATACTGCTGGCGTGACCCGGGAGGAGGAGCAGCTCGAGGCGGACCGGCTCAGGAAGATGCGGCGGCAGCCGCTGATCCTGCTGGGGGTGCTCAACGCCCTGGTGCTCGCGGTCGGTACGACGGCCGCGCTCGACCTGCGCCGGCTGCAGACCCCGGGCGGTACGTCGCTGGCCTGGGTCGAGGCGGCGGTGTTCGGCGACTGCACGCCCTACCGCGACCTGTCGGTGCCGGTCCCGGGAGTGGTCGAGCGGCGCAGTCCTGGGCAGGTCTGCAAGGACCTGAAGGCGACCACGGCGCCGGCCCGTACCGAGACCGCCCGCATCGCCCTCTTGCCGGGGCCGGCCCTGGAGCGCGGACAGGCGGCGAGCTCGGCCATCCGGGTCCGCCGCCCCGAGGGGGACCGGACCGTGCAGGTGCAGCTGCGCAAGGTCGACGGCCGCTGGCGGGTCGTACGGGATGCCGCAACCTGCCAGGCCGTCGGCTGCGCCTGAGCGCTGGCGGATCATGCCTCGGCTGGGCATCCTGCGGTGCATGACTCTGTCCCGGTACGCCGGCCCGACCGCGCCCCCGCTGCTCGAGCAGACCATCGACGACGTACTCGGCGAGATGGCAGCGCGCTTCGGCAACCGCGAGGCGCTGGTGTCGGTCGCGCAGGGGATCCGCTACACGTACAGCCAGCTGTCCGAGGCGGTCGAAGCGGTCGCCCGCGGGCTGGTCGCGGCCGGGATTGATACCGGCGACCGGGTCGGGATCTGGGCGCCGAACTGCGGCGAGTGGGTGCTGGTGCAGTACGCAACCGCCCGGATCGGCGCGGTCCTGGTGACCATCAACCCGGCGTACCGCTCGCACGAGCTGGCGTACGTGCTCGAGCAGTCCGGCACCTCGCTGCTGGTCAGCGCCGAGCAGTTCAAGGGCTCGGACTACCGCGCGATGGTGGCCGAGGTCGCGCCCGAGCTGCGCACCGTCTTCCTCGGCTCACCGGACTGGGCGGCGCTGCTGGAGGCCGGACAGGCCGGCGGGGCGCTGCCGGACCGGCGGCTGTCGCCGAGCGACCCGATCAACCTGCAGTACACCAGCGGCACCACGGGGTTCCCCAAGGGCGCCACGCTCTCGCACCGCAACATCGTCAACAACGGCTACCTGGTCGGGGAGCTCTGCGGCTACTCCGAGCTGGACCGCGTCTGCGTACCCGTGCCCTTCTACCACTGCTTCGGCATGGTCATGGGCAACCTCGGCGCGCTGACGCACGGCGCCTGCGTCGTCGTACCGGGTCAGGGCTTCGAGCCGGTCGCGGTGCTCGAGGCGGTGCAGTCCGAACGCTGCACATCGCTGTACGGCGTGCCCACGATGTTCATCGCCGAGCTGGCCGAGCCCGGCTTCTCCTCCTACGACCTGAGCTCGTTGCGGACCGGGATCATGGCCGGCTCGCCGTGTCCGGCCGAGGTGATGAAGCAGGTGCAGGTGTTCATGCCCGAGGTGACAATCTGCTACGGGATGACCGAGACGTCGCCGGTCTCGACGCAGACCACCGCCGCGGACAGCCTGGAGCGGCGGGTGTCAACGGTCGGCCGCGTGCACCCGCACGTGGAGGTGAAGGTCGTGGACCCGGCGACCGGTGAGGTGGTCGAGCGGGGGGTGCCAGGGGAGTTCTGCACCCGCGGCTACTGCGTGATGCTGGGCTACTGGCAGGACGAGGACCGTACGGCGGAGGCGATCGACCCCGAGGGGTTCATGCACACCGGCGACCTCGCGGTGATGGACGACGAGGGCTACCTGTCGATCGTTGGCCGGATCAAGGACCTGGTCATCCGCGGCGGCGAGAACGTCTACCCGCGCGAGGTCGAGGAGTTCCTGTACGGCCATCCGGACGTGCTGGACGTGCAGGTCGTCGGGGTGCCCGATGCGCGGTACGGCGAGGAGCTGTGCGCGTGGGTCAAGCTGCGGCCGGACGCGCGGGTGGCCGAGCAGGACCTGCGCGAGTGGTGTCGCGGCCGGCTCGCGCACTACAAGGTGCCGCGCTACGTGCGCTTCACCGACGAGTTCCCGATGACGGTCACCGGCAAGGTGCAGAAGTTCAAGATGCGCGAGACCTCCGTGGCCGAGCTCGGCCTGTAACGCCCGCGCAAGCCGCCTGTCTACCGCGGTCGGAACGTGTCTGCTCCCGTCGCGCCCCGGACACATCGCAAGCTCGGCCGCGTGCAACCGAGCACCACGGAAGCAGACACGTTCGTACCGAGTCAGACAGGCTCAGACCCCAGGAGACAAGCGGGCGTGCTCAGCCCCGCAGGGAGCCGACCGGAGCGATCGGCAGACCGGTGGTGTGGCAGACCCAGAACGGGTCCGGTCCGAGGTCGGGCTCGACGAACAGCGGGTGCCCGCCGACCTCCGGGCAGGACTGCTCCGAGCACACCGGCCACAGCGGGTTCACCACGTGCACGGCCTCCTGCACGTCCTGGGCGAGCAGGCACAGCACGAGCGGGGCCCCGTCGGGCCACTGGTCCAGCCACCAGCGGCGGTGCTGAACCGCAGCGGGCACCACGTCGGCGTACGCCGGACCGAGGTCGCGCTCGACGGCGGCGCGCGCGCCCTCCAGGCTCATCGTGCCCGCTTGGCGCGCAGCTGCTGGGCGACCAGCTCGCGCAGGATCGGCAGCGCGCGGCGATCCTTGTCCCGGCCGGCCGCCTCCTTGCTGCGGACGATGTCCTGCAGCGAGGCCAGCAGCACCGGAATGCCGCGCAGTGTGACCTCGACGGCGTCGCGGCGCAGGTCGTCGTACCCCTGCGTACCGCTGGGGCGGAAGCTGATGTCAAGGTCACCGAACCTGGTGGTGAGGTTCCAGAAGGTCGACCCGGCCAAGCTGGTCGCGTCGTGCGTGAACGGCAGCGGCTCTTCGTCGCCGTTACGCACCATGGCCTCGAGCTCCCGCAACGCGTCCGACAGCCGGGTCAGGTTGTCGCGTGTGGACGCGGGGACGATGTCGATGTCCCGGGTGGGCAGCGGTGAGCCATGGCCCACCGCTGCCCAACCGCCGATGACGACGTGGGCCACTGCGTGGCGGGTCAGCACCTCGACGACCGCGACGGGGTCGAAGTCAGGCATGGGCCGCAGCGACTGCCGCCCGGAACTCGTCGGCAAGTTCGACCGTCCGGTCGTTCCGCGCCACGCGCTCCTCAGGGGTCAGGTCACGCAGATCGGCTGCTTGCCAGCGGTCCGAGGGCTCGTCGGGGACCAGCTCGACCCGCAGGTCCCACCCGGTGAGTCGCAGCAGGCGCACAACATCCTCGAGCGCCGGACGGGTGCGACCGCTCTCCAGCCGGGCGATGGCGGACTGGGTTGTGCCGGCTCGCACGGCGAGCTCACGCTGGGTCAGCCCGCTGCGTCGCCGTCCCTCGCGGACCAGCTCGCCTCCAACCATGCCGAAAGCATAGCAGTCCTGCTATCCCTCAGCGAGCACGTCGTCGGCATCGACAATTGTGTACGGGTAACCCTGCTCGGCCAGGAAGCGCTGCCGGTGGGCGGCGTAGTCCTGGTCCACGGTGTCCCGGCTGATCACGGTGTAGAAGTGCGCGCTGCGCCCGTCGGCCTTGGGTCGCAGGACCCGGCCGAGCCGCTGGGCCTCCTCCTGGCGGGAGCCGAAGGTCCCCGACACCTGGATGGCGATCGCCGCCTCGGGCAGGTCGATGGAGAAGTTGGCGACCTTGCTGACGACCAGCCCGGGGATCTCGCGGCGGCGGAACAGGTCGTAGAGCCGTTCGCGCTCGGCGTTCTTGGTCGAGCCCTGGATGATCGGCATGGAAAGGGCCGCGCCAAGCTCCTCGAGCTGGTCGAGGTAGGCCCCGATGACGAGCACCTGGTCGCCGCCGTGCCGCTCGACCAGCTTCTTGATGACCGCGACCTTGGTGTGTGCGGTCGCACCGATCTTGTACCGCTCCTCGGGCTCGGCGGTGGCGTAGGTCAGCCGCTCGGCCTCGGTCATGGTGACCCGCACCTCGGTGCAGTCGGCCGGCGCGATGTAGCCCTGCGCCTCGATGTCCTTCCAGGGCGCGTCGTACCGCTTCGGGCCGATCAGGCTGAACACGTCGCCCTCGCGGCCGTCCTCCCGGACCAGGGTCGCGGTCAGGCCGAGCCGGCGGCGGGACTGCAGATCGGCGGTCATCCGGAAGACCGGGGCAGGCAGCAGGTGCACCTCGTCGTACACGACCAGGCCCCAGTCCCGGGCGTTGAACAGCTCCAGGTGCGCGTACTCGCCCTTGCGCCTGGTGGTCATGATCTGGTAGGTCGCGATGGTGACCGGCCTGATCTCCTTGCGCTCCCCGGAGTACTCGCCGATCTCGTCCTCGGTCAGGGACGTGCGCTTGAGCAGCTCGGACTTCCACTGCCGGCCGCTGACGGTGTTGGTAACCAGAATCAGCGTGGTCGCGCCGGCCCGGGCCATCGCGGCCGCGCCAACGATCGTCTTGCCGGCGCCGCAGGGCAGGACCACTACGCCCGAGCCGCCGTGCCAGAAGCCGTCGACGGCCAGCTGCTGGTAGTCGCGCAGCTGCCAGCCCTCTTGCTTCAGGGCGATCGCGTGCGCCTCGCCGTCGACGTACCCGGCGAGGTCCTCCGCCGGCCAGCCGACCTTCAGCAGCGCCTGCTTGAGCCGGCCGCGCTCGGAGGCAAAGGCGATGACGGTCTCGGGGTCGAGGCGCTCGCCGAGTAGCGGGGCGACCTTCTTATTTCGGACGACCTCCTCGAGCACCGCCCGGTCGGTGGTCCGCAGCACCAGTCCGTGCACCGGGTCGTTCTCGATCCGCAGCCGGCCGTACCGGTCCATGGTGTCGGCGACGTCGACGAGCAGCGCGTGCGGCACGGCGTACCGGCTGAACCGAACGAGCGCGTCGACGACCTGCTCGGCGTCATGCCCGGCGGCGCGGGCGTTCCACAGCCCCAGCGGCGTGAGCCGGTAGGTGTGCACGTGCTCGGGGGAGCGCTCGAGCTCGGCGAACGGCGCGATCGCCTGCCGGCACTCGGCCGACAGTGGGTGCTCGATCTCCAGGAGCAGCGTCTTGTCGCTCTGGACGATCAGGGGTCCGTCGGTCATCGTGCGGTCTCCTTCATGCCTGGCCGAACAGCGCGCACGTCAGGCACCTTCCGCGTCCAGTGCCGCGACGCCGGTGATGCGGTGAATGGAGAACGTGCGGTTCTCCTGCCGGAGATGGTCGTACGCGGTGACGAAGCCCCCCTCGACCGAGCGCGGCTCGACCACGCGGCTGGTCGAGCGGCCCTGCGCGTCCACGTACCCGAGCCACACCTGGTCCTGGGAGCGGGCCGCGTCCTGCAGGAACGCCAGGGTGTCCGCGGTTGTGCTGCGGGTCGTGGTGACCGGTGTCCGGCGCTGAGCCCGGGCGGCCAGATCACCGGCGCGCAAGGCGGTCACGGCCAGCCGCGCCTGGTCGTCCGCTAGGTGTGGAGGCTCGCCGTGCCGGCCGGGCCGCTGCCGCGCGGGGGTGCGCCGGGCTTGCGGCCGGGCGACCAGGACCGCGCCGTCCGCAGCCTCGGCGGCGGGCGCGTGGCCAAGCGCGCGCAGCACCTCCAGCACCTGGCCGATCGGTGCCCCGCTGGTCAGGATGGTCGGGGCGAGCCGCCGAAGCCGTAGCGACTCGGCCTTTTTGGTGGCCAGGACTTCAGTGAGCAGCGCCTCGTCGTCGCAGCGCAGGTAGGACGCCGACGCGCCGACCCGCAGCCGGCCGTGTCGGCGGGCGACGTCGTCGATGAGGTAGGTCAGCGACTGCGGCACCGGTGTCCGGGACCGGCTCCGGAACAGCTCCTGCAGGTCGTTCGCGCTGCGGCCGAGGTCCAGCGCGCGCCGTATGGTCGCCTCGGTCACCCGGTAGACGGTCGCGCCACCGGTGGACTCCACGTCGGCCACCGCGGCCAGCTCGCCGGCCAGGCCGCGCTCCAGCGGCCCGGGTGCGACCACGGTCAGGTCCGGCTGGACGAGCACGTGGTCCAGCGGCTCGGGCAGCAGCTTGGCCAGCTGGCGGGCGGCAGCCCGGTCCTCGCCGGCCAGCAGCGAGCGCGTGTAGGGCGCCGGGCCGCCCCGGCCGGTCAGGCCGAGCACCTCAGCCTCCTGGAGCACCCAGCCGGTCAGCAGGTCGCGCAGCCGGCCACCGCGCCGGGGCGCGCGCCAGGCCAGGACGTCGCCGACCACCTCGCGCGAGGGGACGCGGCCGGCGGGCACCTCCAGCAGCACACCCAGCACCCGTCGCCGGTCGCTCGGCGCGGCCGGCCGCTCGACCTCGGGGGCGAGGGGGGCGAGCGCCTTGTCCCGCTCGTCGCGCTGGCCGATCAGCGCGGGGAGCCGGGTCATCTGCAGCCAGGCCCGGGTCAGCTGCAGCCACCGGTCCTCGACCGGCGCGGCGAGCCAGGCGTCGTACGCCGGGGTGGGGACCCACTCCGGGTCGACACCGGCACTCTGATCAACGAGTCCTGCTGCGTAGGCGATCTCGATCAGCAGGGCGGCGACTTGCTCGCTGACGTCGAGGTCCTTGGCGGTGCGCTTGAGCTCGCGCACCCCGAGGCCACCGGAGCGCAGGACCGACGGGGGAAGCTCGGCCCAGCTCGTCAGCAACGCCTCGAGGCGTCCCACCAGCTCGGCCGCGGCCAGCGCGGCTGCGGCGTCCACCTGCCCGGCGCCGGGCTCGGCCGACGCCAGCTCGGGGCTCGTGGGACGCACGGTCCCGAGCGGGGCGGCGCCGCGCAGGGCGAGCCCGACCTCGCGCGGCAGCTCGACGGTCCCCGCGTCCACCGCGGCCAGCAGGCCGTGCGCGAGCAGCCAGCGCACGGGCGTGTCCGCTTCGTCCGCGGCCACCGGCCGCAACGCGTCGCGCACCTGTCCGTACGGCGGCCCGGCGGCCAACGAGCCCAGTACCTGCTGCTCCTGCGGACCGCCCTGCGCCAGCAGCCCCCGGAGCCGCTCCGGGTCGCCGAGCACGCCCAGGACCCCGTCCAGCCCTTCGACCCCGAGGGCTTGGGCGATCGGGGCGAGCTGGCGGTCGGTGTGCCGGGCGAAGCAGGCGGCGGCGGTCCGGCCCAGGCCGGCTGCCCCGTTGCCGGTGACCTCGCGGACGGCCCCGACCACGTGCAGCGCGCTGTCCTCCCCCCAAACCAGGGCGAGGTCCTGCAGCCGGTTCAGCCCTCCGCGTACCTGCTCCCGGGTCGCCGCGGCGCCCACAAGCAGGGCCACCCCGTCGTACGACGTGGGCCCGTCGTCGAGGCACAGCGCGTCGAGCAGGGCGAGCACGAAGGCGTCGAGCTGCTCCAGGGCACGCAGGACCGACAGGCGCACGGCGGCGCGGGCGGCGAGCACCCCGACGTCGGGCGGGACGGGGACGGCGAGGTCCGGACGGGCCTGCAGCAGGGCGGCCAGACGATCGTTGGGCCAGGCGCGCAGGCCGTCCGCGAGGCTGCGCGGCGCGGTCCGGTCCATCCTCACCAGGCTAGTCCGCGCCCCAGCCGGTTGCCGGGCCGCAGGGCCGGGCACTGCCGTGCCATGAGCCATCCCGATGACCTGACGACGGACGAGGGCGTGGATGAGGGCTCGGCGGCGTCCTCCCGCGAGGGCGACGCGGGCCCGGACCGCGAGGCGCAGCAGGACCTGCTCGGGGAGCCGGTGCACGGCGCGCCGACGACCGAGGCCGACGCCGCGCCCCCAGTGGATGACGGGCCGGACGACCCGCGCGGCCCGGGCCAGCAGCTGTCGGCGGGCGAAGGCTGACGCAGGCCGTCGTACGTTGACCGCGTGGACCTCGCCGTCGGCTTCGACCTGGATATGACCCTGGTCGACTCCCGCCCCTGCGTCCTCGCGGTCGCCGAGGTGCTGGCCCGCGAGGAGGGCGTGCGGATCGACGGCGAGTTGTGGGCCAGCCGGCTCGGACCGCCGCTCGAGCAGGAGCTCGCCTGCTGGGTCGCGCCGGACCGGGTGGAGCCCGTGGCCTGGCGTTACCGGGCGCTGATGGCCGAGATCGGGCTGCAGCACTCGATCGCGCTACCCGGCGCCCGGGAGGCGGTCCAGGCCGTGCGGGACAGTGGCGCCCGCGTCGTCGTCGTCACCGCCAAGCAGGAGTCGCTGGCCCGCGCCACGCTCGCGCACCTCGGTATGGAGGTCGATGACGTCGTCGGCTGGGTGTGGGGTGCGGACAAGGGCGCAGCACTGCTGGAGCATGGCGCCGGCGTGTACGTCGGTGACCACCCGCTCGACGTGGAAGGGGCCAGGGCGGCCGGTGCGGTCAGTGTCGGCGTGCGCACCGGTGGCAGCGAGCCGGTGGGCGCCGACGTCCTGTTGCAGGACCTGACCGGCTTTCCGGCGTGGTGGGACGAGCACCTGCTGGACCTGCGGCTGGCCGCACTGGAGCAGCGGCTGCGCGGGCTCGGCAGCGTCCTGGTGGCCTTCTCCGGCGGCGCCGACAGCGCCCTGCTGCTGGCCGCTGCCGTACGGGCTCTCGGACCGGCGCAGGTGGTCGCCGCGACCGCCGTCAGCGCCTCGCTCGCCGCCGCAGAGCGTGAGCCCGCCGCCGCCTTCGCCAGGTCCCTCGGGGTCCGGCACGTCGAGCCGTCGACCGATGAGCTGTCCCGCGAGGGCTACATCGCGAACGGCACCGACCGCTGCTTCCACTGCAAGGCGACGCTGCTGGACACGCTGCGCCCGCTGGCCTACGAGCTCGGGCTCGCCCATGTTGCCACCGGGACGAACGCCGACGACGCCGTGGCCGGCTTCCGGCCGGGCATCCGAGCCGCGGCCGAGCGGGCGGCTGTGACGCCGCTGCTCGACGCCGGACTGACCAAGGCGCAGGTACGGCAGGCCTCCCGCCGCTGGTGTCTGCACACCGCCGACAAGCCGGCCCTGGCGTGCCTGGCCAGCCGGTTGGCGTACGGCGTTCAGGTCACCCCCCTCGGCTTGGCCCGGGTCGACCGGGCCGAGACCGCGCTACGCGCGCAGCTGCCGGGTGTCCTGGATGTGCGCGTGCGCGACCTCGGCCGGGATCGGGCCCGGGTGGAGCTGGACCCCGCCGCGCTCGCGCACTGGGATGAGGCCGCGCACGCCGCCGTACGACGGGAGGGTTTCGGCCAGGTCGAGGTGCAGGAGTTCCGCAGCGGCTCGATGAACGAGCTAGGGCACGTGCGACCGGGCGCTCCGCAGCAGGCCCAGCAGCGCCAGGCCGAGACCGAGCGGCAGCAGCAGAGCCAGCAGGTCAAGCGGTGCGGGGGCGTCGCGACGGGCTCCGGTGAGAAACGGCACGAGGATCGCCAGCACCGCGAGCACCCCGAGGGCGAACACCAGCGCGCCGACGCGCACGAGCAGGTCACCCGGGCGGCGGCGGGCGGCAGCGGCATGGCGAGCGGGCACGCTGCCAGCGTAGGAGACGGCTAGCCTGGTGGGTGGTCGTCCGCGAGCGGAGGAGGTCGAGATGCCCACCGGCAAGGTCAAGTTCTACGACAGGGACAAGGGTTTCGGCTTCGTCGCGCGCGATGACGGCGGCGACGTGTTCGTTCCGAAAGCCTCGCTGCCGGCCGGCGTCGAGGAGCTCAAGGCGGGTACCCGACTGGAGTTCGGGGTGGCGGCGGGCAAGCGCGGCGAGCAGGCGCTGTCGGTGCGCATCCTGGACGCGCCACCGACCCTGGCCGCAGCGCGACGCCCGGTCGAGGAGCTCCAGGGCATGGTCGAGGACCTGATGAAGCTGCTGGAGCTCAGGGTGGCCCCGACGCTGCGTCGCGGGCGGCCGGTCGAGCCCGAGACCGGCAAGCGGGTCGCGCAGATCCTGCGCGCGATCGCCGGTGAGCTCGAGGCCTGAGCCCTACTTCTGCACGAGCTGGAAGCGCCAGAGGCCGGTGATGGCCGCCTTGTCCGACACGTGGTCGAGCGACTGCACCTCCAGGTTGATGATGCCCGGCATCGGCCGGCCGGTGAAGTTGGCGTCCAGCGTGAAGTAGTGCGTGTTCTGCACGTCCGAGCGCCGCTTCTCGTCGGCGTCGATGAGGACCCAGCCGTGGTCCCGCAGCGTCTTGTCGACGTCCACCCCGACCTGCGCGCCCTGCTTGACCCGCAGGACCTTGACGTGCTCCGGGTGCGTGGCGCAGTTCATCCGGGCCGCACTCTGCCCGTCTCGGCAGTAGACCGCCGACTCGGTCCGGACGGTGTGCCCGTCGCTCACCAGCGTCACCCCTGGGGTCGGCTTCTGGCAGCCGGCTAGCGCGCCGAGGGCGACCAGCGCCGTCAGCGACGCGACCACGGGACGAGCAGGCATCACTGGGCTCCGGGCGTCATGGACATGGCGTGGTGGACTGGGCGGTATGGCAGGAGTACGTCGCAGGCTGCGCGACATCACCACGAGGGTATCGGGAGCGATCGGTGGAGCCCGTGACGAGGGGGCGCCGGCGCAGGCTGTCGCACCGGTCGGTGACACTGATCCCGCACCGACCGCTGCTGAGGAGCCCGCCGTGACCACCACCACCGTCGCCACCGCCATCGAGGACACCCCCGACGCGTTGGCCGCCGACGCGGTCGAGCTGGCTCGGGCCGTCGCCGTCGAGGCCGGCAGCGCTGCGGTTGGCGTACACCAAGGGGTCGCGGCCGACGGCCCGCTGGTCGTCACGCACTCCTTCGCCAGCACCGACCCGGCGTACGTCGGGTGGCGCTGGGCGGTCACGGTCACGCGCGCCGAGGGCAGCGACGAGGTCACGGTCGACGAGGTCCTGCTGCTGCCCGGCGCCGGCGCCCTGCTGGCACCGGCCTGGGTCCCGTGGAGCGAACGCGTGCAGCCGGGCGACCTCGCGGCCGGAGACCTGCTGCCACCGGGCCAGGACGACCCGCGGATCGTCCCGGCGTACTCCGAGAACGAGGCCGAGCTAGCCTCGGTCGCCTTCTGGGAGCTCGGGTTGGGCCGGCCCCGCGTACTGTCCGTCGAGGGCCGCCTCGACGCGGCCGAACGCTGGTACGACGGCGAGGCCGGCCCGTCGTCCTCCAGGGCCCGGCAGGCACCCGGCCGCTGCTCGGACTGCGCCTTCCAGGTCGGCCTGACCGGCGCGCTGCGTGCCGCCTTCGCGGTCTGCGCCAACGGACAGGCTCCCGACGACGGCCGGGTCGTCTCCCTCGACCACGGCTGCGGCGCCCACAGCGAGCAGCCGGTCGAGGCCGTGTCGGTCACCGGCCCCGGGATGGTCGTTGAGCACGAGGAGTTCGAGCTGATGCCGGTGGGCACTGCCGGGGACACCGCCGCTGAGGACGCGGCCGCTGGGGACGCGGCCGCCGGGGACGCCGCTGCCGAGACGCCGGACGGGCACGCCAGCTGAGCGTTCCCGGCACCGATGTCTTCGGGACCGCCGCCCTGCGTCGCGCCGTCCTTGCGTCCTGGTCGGCCTCGCCCGCCCGCCTGCGCGAGGACGCCAATGCCGAGGACGACCTGGCGCTCGGCGGGTACCGCGACCGGCTCGTCGTCGAGCTGGCGCAGAACGCCAGCGACGCGGCCGATGCCGCTGGCGGGACCCTTCGGCTGTCCTACGACGGGGTCGTGCTCTCGGCCGCGAACACCGGCTCGCCGCTGACCGCCGAGGGGGTGCTGGCCCTGTCCACGCTGCGCGCGTCGGCCAAGCGCAGCGGCCGGACCGTGGGACGGTTCGGGGTGGGGTTTGCTGCCGTGGCGGCGGTCGCCGACGAGGTCAGTGTCTGCTCCAGCTCCGGCTCGGTCCGCTTCTCCCGGTCGTTGACCGCCGACGCCGTGGCGGCCCTGCCCAGCCTGGCCGCCGAACTGGCGGCCCGCGGTGGCCGGGTCCCCCTGCTGCGGCTGCCTTTCGCCTCGGACGAGGCGCCGCCGCCCGGCTTCGACACCGAGGTGCGCGTCGTCGTACGGCCCTGCTCGGACGCGCTCGTACGGGAGGCACTGGCAGCCCTGGACCCGACGCTGCTGCTCGTGCTGCCCGGCCTCTCCGAGCTCCAGGTCGCGCACCGGCCGGTGCATGCGGAGCTCGACGGACCGGACGTCGTCCTCGACGGCCTGCGCTGGCGGGTCCTGCGTGCGTCGGGAGAGCTGGACCCCGCACTGCTGGTCGGGCGCCCGGTCGAGGAGCGGTCCCAGACCTCCTGGTCGGTGATCTGGGCGGTGCCGGTCACCGCGGCCGGCGTGCCCCTCCCGCTGCCCGAAGGGGTGGACCCGGTCTTCCGGGCACCCACCCCGACCGACGACCCACTGTCGCTGCCGGCCGTACTCGCCGCCTCGCTGCCGCTCGGACCGGACCGGCGGCGCATCGCGCCCGGAGCCCTCCGGGACGAGATCCTGACCCGGGCCGCCGCCGCGCTGACCGAGCTGGTTGCCGGCTTGGCCGAGGACCCCGCCCGGCTCGTGTTCGTTCCCGGTCCGCTGGGGTCGGGTGAGGTCGATGCCGCGCTGTGCTCGGCGGTCCTGACGGCGATGTCCGGCGCGCCGCTGCTGCCCGGCGGCCTGCGACCGGCCGAGGCGGTGGTCCTGGACGGGGCCTCGCCCGCGCTCGTCGCCCTGCTGCAGGACCTGCTCCCCGGACTGCTGCCTGGCCCGTGGTCGGCGAGCCGGTGGGCGCGTCCACTGCGGGCCCTAGGCGTACGCCGACTGGACCTGGCCGCGCTGACCGAGGTCCTGGCCGGCCTGGACCGGCCGGCCACCTGGTGGCACCGCCTGTACGACGTGCTGCCGCCCGACGCCGACCAGCTCGGCGCCCTGCCCGTTCCGTTGGCCGCCGGTCGGCTGGCACCGGCCCCCCGCGGGCTCGTCCTGTCCGACGCGGCCGTGGACCTGTCGGTGCTCGGCCTGCCCGTGGTGAACCCCGCAGCGGCGCACCCGTTGCTGCTACGGCTGGGGGCGGTCGCGGGCGAGCCGCGCCGGCTGGTCGAGGACCCGCGCGTGCGGGCAGCTGTGAAGCACGCCGTGGACCTCGTCGACGACGGCGAGGACGTGCACGAGCTCGTCCAGGCGGTGCTGGACCTCGTCGGGGCGGCCGGACTGGGTCCCGGCGAGCTGCCCTGGCTGGCCATGCTCCCGCTGCTCGACACCACCGGGGCGTGGCGACCGGCCGGCGAGCTGCTCCTGCCGCACGGCCCCCTGGCATCGGTCGTCGACACCTCGGCGGGCTTCGGTGTCGTGGCCCCCGGTACGGCGCACGACGACGTCCTCGCCGCAGTCGGGGTGCTCCGCGGCTTCTCGGTCGTCGCCGTTGAGGACGCCGAGGACGTGGACCTGCTCGAGGACTGGCTCGACACGCTGGCACCCGGGCAGGAGGCCGGCGCCGTGGTACGCGACCTGGACTTGGTACGCGAGGACGCCTGGCCGCAGGCCCTGCAGCTGCTGGCCGGCGACCTCACGCCGTACGCCGTGTGGTGGCTCTCCCGGCACCGGGTGCTGGGCGGGCAGCGGCCTCTCGACCTGCGGCTGCCCGGCTCCGAGCCCCTGCTCGACGGGGTCCTGGACCTGACCGAGGACCCGCTGGCTGCTCGGCTCGGCGCGCGCAGGTCGTTGTCCCAGCTCGACCCCGACGACCTGCTCGACCGGCTGGCGGACCCGTCCCGGGTGCTCGACCGGGACCAGCTGCGGGCCCTGCATGCCTGGCTCGCCCACTCCGAGGCCGCGCCGCCGGACGCGGTGCGGGCAGTGCTAGCGCTGCCGCGCGGAGGGTTCGAGCTGGCCGTCGTACCGGCCGAGGACGCCGTCGTGGTCGACCGGCCGGACCTGCTCGGCCGCGTCGCGCCGTACGCGGTGGTGCCCGTGCCGCTGTCCGAGGCGTACGCGCTCGCGGAGGTGCTGGACCTCGCGCTGGCCTCCGAGGTGGTGCCCGAGGTATCGCCTCCCGGCCGGCCGCGAATGTGGCATGAGGTGAGCGGCATCGACGCGCCGGGTGTCGCGGTCGTCCACGACGAGCTGCTGGCGCCGACGGCCGGGGGGGAGCAGGTGTCCGCGGCCTGGGTCGTGGCCGGCGAGGTGGACCACGTTGTCGGCCTGCCCGGCATGGCCCGGGCCCTCGCCTGGCGCCTCGGCGACTGGTCGTCGCGGCACGCCCTGCTCGCCCGGCTGCGCGGCGAGGCCGAGCTCACGGAGTCCGATCTCGACCCCGTCTGACCACGGCCTCCAATCCGGCGAAGGCGTGTGCAATGAGGGTGTCGGCGTAATCAGGTGTGGGCGGGTCATGGCTGACGAGCACGCGGTACTATACGGCGCCGTAGAGCAGGTCGATGACCGCGCCCGGGTCGAGGTCGTGTCGTAGCTCGCCGCGGGCGATACCGCGTTCGATGACCTCGGCCGCCGCTGCGCGCCGGGCAGCGAGGTAGCGCGCTGCAAGGGCGCGTGCGAGCTGGGTGTCGTGCTGGCTCTCGGCGATGAGGGCGAGGTAGGCCTCGCCGGGCGCGGTGTTCAGCAGCGCGATGACCGAGCGCAGTTGCCGGCGCAGGTCCTCGCGCGCCGAGCCCGTGTCGGGGAAGCCGATGGTGGCGTCGAAGTGCTCGTGCAGCGCATCGAGCACGACGGCGGCCTTGGAAGGCCACCACCGGTAGATCGTGGTCTTACCCACGCCGGCGCGTCCGGCGATGGCCTCGATGGTCAGCTCGCGCAGGCCCCGGGCGGTGAACAACTCCCACGCTGCGGCCAGGATCGCGGCTTGCGCTCGATCGCTGCGCCGCCGTGGCTCGTGCGTGCCAGCGGCGTCGGGTCGGCTCGAGGGCACAGTAGGAGGTGCGCCCATGTTCGTGAAGGTAGCAGCAATACGCAACGTATCGTCACGACGGTAAGGAGCAGCCAACATGACCGACCCCACCGCGACACTGGCGCCGGCAAGCAACAGCCCGTCCCGCTGACCGGTATCAGCGCGGTCTCGAGCTGATGGACCGCATCCAGGGCCTGGAAGCCGGCCAGAAGATCCGGGACGGGTTCGCCGCGATCAGCCCGGACTTCGGCCGCTACGTCATCGAAGCCGGCTTCGCCGACGTCTACGACCTGGCGGGGCTCACCCTGGCTCAGCGCCAATTGATCAATGTCGCCGTCCTGACCGCTCTCGGCGGCGTCGAGAACCAGCTCGCGGTCCACGTCCGCGGCGCTCTGAACGTGGGGCTCCGCCCCACCGAGATCCTGGAAACCATGTTCCACGTCGCGCTCTACGCCGGCCATCCCCGTACCGGCAACGGCCTGCAGGTCGCCGCGCAGGTCTTCGCCGAGCGTGGCCTCCAGACCACCGAACCGCAGCACTCGACCGAGGAGGCCTGACCCATGCTCGCTGTCACCATTGCCCGCTTCGGCGGACCCGATGTCCTCACCGTCACCGACCTCCCGGCACCAGAACCGGGCTCGGGACAGGTCAGCATCAATGTGACCCACGCCGCGGTCGGGCTTGCGGACGTGTTGATGCGCCGCGACGAGTTCGGCGGCGAACCACCCCTGGTCCACGGGCTGGAAGTCGCCGGTACGGTCCGAGCCCTCGGCGACGGCGTCACCGGGCTGCGGGTCGGGGAACCTGTCGTCACCCTGTCCCGCCCCACCGCCGGCGGCTACGCCGAGGTCAGCACCGCCGACGCCGCTATCATGATCAGCCTCGACGACACGGACCTCGATCCGGCACTGGCCGTCGCGGCTTTGCCCAACGCCACCACCGCCGTCCTCGCCCTAGTGGTTCGTCGTTGAATTGGTCTGGCGGGTCAGTGCTGCGCGGCCTCGCTGGACCTTTTCGATGATGTCCTCGACGGTGGCTTTCCAAATGAAGGGCTTGGGGTTGCTGTTCCAGTGCGACGCC